>Ga0256407_10012580_pt1 | contig 11478 bp, 8 predicted proteins | sample RumenRJG_04DNA_FD_193489 | JGI IMG/M metagenome (GOLD analysis project Ga0256407, IMG submission 193489) | Bovine rumen microbial communities from Lethbridge, Alberta, Canada - RJG_04 | ecosystem: Host-associated > Mammals > Digestive system > Stomach > Rumen | place: Canada: Alberta | collected... | reverse complement strand
GACCTGGGGTACATCACCATGTACCGGTGAACCCTCCGAAACCTGGGATACATCACCATGTACCGGTGAACCCTCCGAAACCTGGGATACATCACCATGCACCGGTGAACCCTCCGAAACCTGGAGTACATCATGTGCCGGTAAATCCTCCGAAACCTGGAGTACATCATGTACCGGTAAATCCTCCGAAACCTGATGTATACCATACCCCGCTTAAAGCCCCTAAGCCGGGCTCACATCGCTGATAAGAGCGTGTAATGGTCAAACAGACCTTGATTTTTGAAATGTACCGTCTGCCGGAGTCTGTCCTGCAGGCGGTTTTCCGTAATTACTGATACTGAGGCAGTCAGTCAGCCGGCCCGTCAGGTAAAGTTCGCAGATGGCAACCGGACGGCTTCTCCTTTATTGTGAAAATTTTTCAAAAACTTGATTTTAATCAAACTTTTCAGTATATTAGCACCGTCAATTAACGTTAATAATTCAAAGCAGTTTCTTTATATTATTTCAGTGATATTCACGATCGTTCCATTCCGGACGATCCGTTCCGCAATGAGTCGTTCTTTGATATGCGCAGGGTGCGATGTTGTTCAGCATGTTTTATGTCAAACCGTAGGGATCATTAAAAGCATCAGAACCCTGTTAGTTTTTATTCATATGCAGCAGGGGGATAGTTATGTCTGCCAATGAACTTATAGATAATGAAAGAAAAGATGAAGATCAGAATGAAACCGCCGGTTTTGAAACACTGGGACTTGCCGAGCCGGTATTCCGCGCTATAAAGGATCTCGGATTTGAAACACCGTCCAAAATCCAGGAAAAAGCAATTCCGGTACTGCTGGAGGGGCATGATCTGATCGGTCAGGCTCAGACCGGCACCGGCAAGACCGCCGCATTCGGACTGCCGCTTCTGTCTAAACTTGATGTGGAGCAGAAGTCGGTTCAGGCGCTGATCCTGACTCCTACCAGAGAACTGGCCATTCAGATTTCCGAAGCTCTGCAGAGTTTTGCCAAATATCTGCCGGGCTTTCATATTCTGCCGATCTACGGAGGCGCATCCTATGAAACCCAGATCAAATCTCTCAAAAGAGGTGCTCATGTGGTGGTGGGAACTCCGGGCCGCGTGATGGATCTGATGAGAAGAGAGAAACTGATCCTGGACGAACTGAAGGCTCTGGTTCTTGATGAGGCCGATGAAATGTTAAACATGGGTTTTATCGAGGATATTGAATGGATCCTGGAGGAATGTCCGGAGCAGAAGCAGATTGCCCTGTTTTCCGCCACCATGCCTAATGACATCAAACGGGTTGCCAGACAGTATCTGACTGAACCGGTGGAAGTCAGAATTGCGGCTAAAACCGCCACCGCCTCAACCGTAAGACAGCGTTTCTGGTATGTATCCGGATTCCATAAGATCGAGGCACTGTCGCGTCTGCTGGAGGTTGAACCCTATGACGCGGTTCTGATCTTCGTCAAGACCAAGAATGATGCGGAGGAGGTTTCAACCCGTCTGTGCGCCAGAGGTTATGCGGCTGAATCGCTGCACGGCGATATTCCGCAGAAGATCCGCGAAAAAATTGTCGACAAACTCAAGGGCGGCCAGCTGGATATTCTGGTTGCCACCGATGTTGCCGCCCGCGGTCTTGATGTAGATCGTATCACCCATGTGGTCAACTATGATATTCCGTACGATGTTGAATCCTATGTACACCGGATTGGAAGAACCGGAAGAGCAGGACGTACCGGTGATGCAATTCTGTTTGTCTCTCCGCGTGATCGCAAGATGCTGCGTATTATCGAGCAGGTTACCAAGCAGAAAATCGAGCCGATGCTGATGCCTACCAACGAGGATATCAACAAGCACCGTATCGAATCGTTCAAGAATAAAATTCTAGAGGGAATGGAAACCGAGGGGCTTGAACCATACCAGGAGCTGATCAGTGAAATTCTTTCCGATGATTCGGTTGATCCGGTGGAACTGTGCGCCGCCCTGGCCAAAATGGTAAACGGCAACGAACCGCTGTTTCTTGATACCACCGAAGAGGAGCCTGAACAGCGCGAAATTTCCGATGATGAGAACAGCCCGCGCCGCCGTGACCGCGAAAAACGTCCGGTTTCCGCCGAGGCTGAAATGCTGAAGGATTTCCCTGAAATCGCTATGAAACGCTACATGGTGGATGTGGGCCGTTTCCACGGGGTGAAACCGGGACAGATTGTGGGAGCCATTGCCAATGAGGGCGGACTTGAAAGCAAATACATCGGTCATATTGACATTTACGGCAGCTATTCCACCGTGGATCTGCCGGAAATACCATCCGAAATTATGTCGGTTCTCAGGAATGCCCGGGTATGCGGTAGGAAACTGGACATAAAGATTTTCGATCTTGAACGTGCGGAAAAGGAATCCTCCCGCTCTTCGAGAAGAAAACCTATATTTGTTGATTTTGACGGCCGCGGTGACAGAAAATCGCGTTCCGGATCAAAAAATTATCAGAATTCCCACTCAATGAGAGATCGCGGTCACTCTCACCGGGGCGCAAGAGGGAGATAATATATATACGTAAATTTTTCCTAAATTCCTACTAAAAAACCAATTATTTACCCTCCCATTATACCCATTATCCCCTTGAAACGCCTAGAAATTCTAGGTGTTTCTATCTCTTTTATTTTTTAGAAAAATATTGTATAATTTTAGTAGATATTCGACTAATTTATAAGGTGTTATTTTATGCCAATTTACCGGAATGTAGTAGTTGATATCCCCCCTGGTGGATATATCGAAAAGAGTGATCAAAGTGTTTTTGTCAAAGATAAAAATGAGTATGACCCTGTACGGAAGTTCAACGTTGTCAAACACGTTATTATTGGACGCGCTATAGATCCTCAGAAAATGTATCCGAACCACAATTTTCGTATGAGGTATCCTGAAGAATATAAGAAAGCATCTGGAGCAAAGGAACTAAGATCGGTTAAACGAATAGGAATGTACGCCGTAGTTCTTTCCTTAATTGAAAAAAATTCCTTGTATCGTTGCCTGTATGAAACCATGGGAATAGAAACAGCAAATCTGATTGTTGATTTCTGTATGTATTCGATTTTATGTCATTCCAGTATTGCAGATCGCTTTGCTCTTGAGATGGCGGACCAACTTCTTTTCTCGAAGTTACTCAAATCAGGAAAAGATATTTCTTTTTTATTTAATCACGAGGACAATATCGAACGATTAGAAAAATTCAAAGCAAAATGGGGCCGGGCCTGCAACGAAAGAGGAACGGAATCAGTGTGGCTGGCAATAGACGGATCAAATAATGATTGTGCGTCAAAGACCGCAGACATTGCAGAAAGGGGGCATGAAAAATCCAAAAAGGCGGTAAAAATTGTAAGCTATCTCTATGCAGTAGACAGCAAAGACGGGACTCCGATCAGCTTTGATGTTTATCGTGGCGGTTGCGTTGACAGCAAATCAGTTCTGAAAATGATAGGATGGTTAAATGCATATCAGATAAAGGTCAAGGGGGTTGTGGTAGACCGAGGATTCGCTACAAAAGAAGTTTTAGAAATGTTGGATCAGAATGAAATGCAGTACGTAGCCATGCTAAAAGGAGATACAAACGCCCATAATGAAATGCTCAAAAAGTATGCACCTGTAATCAACAGAAAATTTGATTATATGCTGGACAAGTACAATGATGACGGGAAAACCGACGGAGTTAAAACATTTCTTAAGAACGACTGTGTAATGTACGGGATATCATCAGATGAGAAGGTTAAACTGTTTAGTACCCATTCATACAAGGCTTTTGTTACTCTTGTTTTCGATGGCAGGAACGGTGAGAAAAGGCAGCAGCACTGGTACAAAACCGTATCAAATACTGCAACAGAACTTCAGAGAGAACTTAATCAGGGAAAGGCAAATGTCGATATTCCGAAGGAGTTTAAAAATTGTATCGAAGTTAGAGAAGAAGGCGGAGAAAAAATTGTTATCGTGAATCATAAAGAGGTACAGTTAAGCGGAGATCGTAAGGGATTCAGTTCTCTGGCTACTTCGGTAAAAATGGATGCTAAAGAATCAAATGCCATCTACACATTACGAAACTCAGTTGAAGAGGATTTCGCAATAGTAAAGACTCAACTGGGTTATGGAACAACGGGGACCCACAGTGAAACAGGGATTATAACCAAGATAGCTGTAGGATTTATTTCTTCAGTGATCCGAAATGAATTGCTGAAAGCGGCAAGGAAGTGCAACATTCCTACGAACAAGATTGTTAAAGAGCTGAACTTCATCTCTATGAATCTAGATGGCAGCGAACACTATTTTGTCGGACATGTTGAAAATGAAAGACAGAAAAATTTTATGAAGGAATGTGGAGTTGTTCCGTCTGATCTGGATCGTATTGCTGAAGCAGAAAACAAACGATTAACCAGTAAGGAGCCAAATCCCTTTCATAAATTTCCTGAACACAGTGCAGAACGAGGAGAAAAAAGAAGAGGACGACCAAAGGGATCAGTAAAAAATTCATCGACCAATAGTAGCGAAAACACCTCGCCTGAAAAGAAGAAACGAGGTCGTCCAAAAGGATCCAAAAACGCCCCTAAGGGTAAGGACTAACTGAATCGTTTCCTTTGACTATGAGGTTTTTAGTAGGAATTTGAGAAAAATTCACGTATACAGAAATGCGGGAGTTCTGTAGTGAATTTGAGTGTGCTTACCCATCCTTGTTTCGTAAGGGGAAGGTGAATCAAGCAGCATTTGAAGATATGGAATGCTTGTCAGAGGATACCTTTATTATTCCGCATCTTTCAATGGTCGATATCGGGAAGATGGACACATATTTGGCTCAAAGAGAAAAGGTGTATCTTTTCGAGTATAGTATGGAACGCTTGGATGAAGCAGTACGCCCGATTGCTGAAAGCCTGTTTATTAAAAAGGAATCCTGGGAAGAAGTTATGAGAAAACACTGTATTTCACGTATGACAGTAAGTCGATACAGAAAAGCAGCCTTACTTTCAATGGCAATGGTAGTGGATAGCTACATGGTGTGGAAGGCACAAAGCCTATTTATGTAATGCAAATAGAAAAGAGAATAGAAAATCGCCAGTCACTTCAAAAGAAGAGTGATTGGCGATTTTTTTATAAATATAATCGTAATCTACTAACTCGTAGGATAGTAGATTGTGGGGTGCTTCTAGGAACGTCGTAGATTATAAAGCCTGATAGCAGATGTCAAAAGCCGGTCGCATGCGAGTAATCGATTCTCGGCTGAGGCCATTTTCTTTTGCAATACGTTCCCAATTGTTTTTTACTGTGGAAAGAATCTCCTGTGCCATGATTTCGGCATCCTCAGATGGAATGTCGTAAAATTCAGCAGTTTCGATGGCAAGATCAATATCGATGCTGTTGTCATCCATGCTGACATTCAAGGATAGAGCATCACCATAAGGCACAGGATTTACGTCATACAAAGGCGACAATTTCCAGCCAGTGTTTGTAAGAATAAAGCCATGATTACGGAGATGATCATCGGAATTAGTGACAGCCATGTTGAAAACAACACGTTTCCAGAGTTCTATCAAATCTGCTTTCGGAGAAGAACCGTTCATTTTGATAAAATCAACCATATCAAGGTAGCTATTTCCAGTGTTTCCATCGCTTTGTCCCAGTAAAGTCATAGCAGAGGAGAAGTGAATTCGACGTGTTCCATCTCTGTCAAAACGCTTGACAATAAAGGTTGCTCCATTTGGGGAAAAAGTTTCCAATCGAGCTTCTGGAACATTTAGGCCACACATCCGGGCAAGCTCATGTACCGTCATTTCCCACGCACCGCTATTTGTATCATCGTGTTTAGAGGGAAATTTTGCTATCCACAAGGAGCCATCAACATCCTGGACCGTGGCTTTGGGGCGGGCGCCACCCAGAGAAGAGCCAGGAGCCAGCAGTTGTTTCAGCCATTGTTCTTCCAAACCGGATTCATCATTCTCAAAAGCAATGGATGCAGATTCCAGTTTGCGCAAAGAAACCCACGGAGGAGTAGCAAGTGATTCATCGGAGGATTCAAATGAACTACCTTCACCCAGACTAAAGCGTAAAGCTCCCATTCTGGCAGCATCGTACACGCCAAGAAGGTAATCACTTTCATTCAGTTTGTCAGGTTTTCGACCCTCTTTACGAGCGGCGATTGCTTCACGTCGCTGCATGAGAAGTCGTCCCCAGCGATCAGGACAGGAATCTGAAAAGAGCCCAAAGAGGCTTTTATCCAAAGGAGTATATTGGCGACCACGATACAGTGCAAGATCCGGATCAAGAATATATCGCATATCAGAGTTCCGCAGCCAGGATTCATCATACTCAAAAGAATAAGATTCAGACCGTTTAACCTTGTTAACATATAGTCGCCCGAGAAGTATTGGAGATTCGCTGCTCCAATTTTCATAAACATAAATCAGTTTTTCCATATTTTAATTCTTCCTTTTCGGGGCACGTTTTTTTGTTTGAAGATCCAGATCCTGAAGTTTTCTTCCAAGTTCATCATCTTTGGCCACCAGGAGGAGGTCTTTATCTAGTCCATTTAGGGCGTGGAGGACTGCGGCGTATGTGCCAATAGCAACAGATGGCGTCCCTTTTTCGACTGCCCAGAGTGTAGCACGGCTTATACCAGCACGTTCAGCTACAAGCTCGACAGTCAGCTTTCTGCGAAGTCTTGCGAGTCGGACCTGTTCACCAAGCTGTGTAAGATAGTCCTGGGTCTTTGGTAAAACAGTAACACTTTTTTTTGCCATGATATTCCCTCCTTTAACGCTCTATATTATAGACGAAACAATGCAAAATGTCAAGCTAATTAAACATTATGACAAAAAGCAATCCATCAAATAGTATGCTCAAAGACATAAAAAATAAACTGGTACTTACAGGAAAAAAGCTGTTACTTTTATAGGATAACATGGTACTTTTCCTACTGTTTTTTTATGAAGGAATGTGGAGTTGTTCCGTCTGATCTGGATCGTATTGCTGAAGCAGAAAACAAACGATTAACCAGTAAGGAGCCAAATCCCTTTCATAAATTTCCTGAACACAGTGCAGAACGAGGAGAAAAAAGAAGAGGACGACCAAAGGGATCAGTAAAAAATTCATCGACCAATAGTAGCGAAAACACCTCGCCTGAAAAGAAGAAACGAGGTCGTCCAAAAGGATCCAAAAACGCCCCTAAGGGTAAGGACTAACTGAATCGTTTCCTTTGACTATGAGGTTTTTAGTAGGAATTTGAGAAAAATTCACGTATATATATAGTTATATAGTTTAGATACCGAACAGAGGTATAGTTGAGGTAAAAAAAAGACCAGCTCTAAAAACTGGTCATACCACACGGAGGAAATATATGAAACAAAATCTTCTAACTATATCTATAGACTCTGATAAATTAAAAAAGTTCCCTGAAAAATTCAATTTTTTAATTTTTTTTTCAAAAAAAATTAACAGCAGACTGATTTGCGGCGCAATAGCCCTGTCGGCTGCTTTTTTTATTCCTGTTTCAACCGCCCTGGCCGGACATAAACCGGCAGAGCCGCAGATCGACTGCACCGGGCTGCAGTTTATAACCGAACCTGCAGATCCTCTGTATGAACAGTGTGTTTCCGCCTCGGCTGCGGGCAATGCCGCCGCATCTCTTGAACTTGCCAGACTGTACCTTAACGGAGGCGGCTCCATTGAAAAAAATTCCGCTGAAGGGGTACGCATGATGAAAATCGCCGGGCAGCAGGGCAGTGATACTGCGGTGCTGGAACTTGGACTTTTGTATCTTAACGGTGAACATGTGGAAAAGGATGTCAAAACCGCGCAGGAGTATTTCAGCAGGATCAGCGGGGTGAACGGCCAGGCTGCAATGATGCTGGCGGAAATTAAAATGTCCGAAGCATACGAACTGTCATACGGCTCAGGGAAAGTAAGACGCAATGAACGCCGCGCCATTGAACTCTACCGGCAGGTTGCCGACAGTCCGAGCGTGTACCGCCAGGCAGCACAGCTGGCGCTCGGTGATATGTATCTTAACGGCCGCGGTACCATGGTCGATTTTACCGAGGCTTTCCGCTGGTTCAATCTTGCACTTCCTGATCAGGAATCAATCAATCCGGAAAACCAGAATGTGGCGGTTCTCAAGGCTACCATGTACCGCAAGGGCATGGGCGTAAAACAGAATTACAGTAAGGCGCAAAAGATCTATCAGCTGCTGATAGACCGCTACCGCAATCCGGCCGCCATGTTCGAACTTGCCGGCATGTATTCCTACGGGATCGGTGTAAAACAGGATCTGCAGAAGGCTGTGGATCTCTACAGCGAGGTTCAGGGTATAGCCTGCGCCGATTTTGTAAAGATCAGCGGTTACCCGAACATGTGTGCACTGGTGGGGTACGAAATTGCCAATATTGCCCGGTTCAGGGCCTCTCTGGAACAGAACAATATTCCGGAATAAACAATTCAGCACGGAGGTCTGAAGCTGTGACTGCCGCTGTTTCCCCTTTACCGGCGGCAGTCTCCCTTTGGGTTCTCAATTTTCAAACTCCGCAGTGATGAACCGTACCCGGTTCCACTGTGACTGCTGCGACATTTATCCTTTTCAAATACTGCTATAATTCCTGCAGCGCGGCTCGCTGCGTTGCGGCAGATAACAATCAATTTCGGGGGAAGGAATGAATCTATATAATAAAATCAACAGCGGAGAACCCTACATCATAGCTGAAATGTCGGCCAATCACTGCGGAGATCCCGCTGTCGCATTCAAGATCATTGAAGAGGCGGCAAAGGCCGGTGCCGACTGTCTTAAAATCCAGACCTATACGGCAGACACCCTGACCGTCAACTGCAGCGATGAGCCGTATATGATTAAGGGAGGACTGTGGGACGGCTACAATTACTACCGGCTGTATCAGGAGGCAATGACCCCCTGGGAGTGGCAGAAAGATCTGAAACAGAAATGTGAAAGCGAGGGAATGGATTTTCTTTCCACTCCCTTTGACAGTACCGCGGTCGACTTTCTGGAGGAACTGGGAGTTGAATTCTATAAGATTGCATCCTATGAACTGGTGGATATCCCGCTGATTGAATATGTCGCCTCGAAGCACAAACCAATTGTTATGTCGGTGGGCATGGGCAGCGAGGAGGAAATCCGCGAGGCGCTGGAGGCCTGCTACCGTCAGTCAAACCGGCAGATCGTTCTGCTCAAATGCTGCAGTCAGTATCCTGCCAGATATGAGGATATGAATCTGTCCTCCATCCCGCGCCTGCGGGAACTGTTCAATGTTCCGGTAGGACTGTCTGATCATTCACCGGGATCTCTCGGTCCGGTTGTTGCCGTCGCCCAGGGGGCGGTTGTAATTGAAAAACATGTCTGTCTGTCCCGCGACATGGGCGGACCGGATGCCGGATTCTCCATGGAAATGGAGGAATTTGCCCAGATGGTCCGGGATGTCAGAAATACTGTGAAAATCCTCGGAAAGCCGACGCTGGAACTTACAGAGAACGAGAAGAAAGGTCTTTGCGGAAGAAGATCTCTGGTTGCGGTGAAAGAGATCCGGAAAGGCGAAATCTTTACTCCGGAAAACCTGCGAAGCATCAGACCCGCCATCGGGATCAAACCGAAATACTACCGGGAACTGCTGGGAAAACCGGCATCCCGGGATTACCGGTTCGGTCAGGGAATTGATGCTTCGGAACTGGAACGATAGTCTGCTATATTTTTCGATCTATGGCGATGGAACCGTCCTCTCTGCGCCATCTATCCGGGAATTTACCCTGCAGAAGATAGGTATAGGACAGAATTTCCGCCATGATCTGATACAGCTCCCGGGGAATGTTCGAACCTTCCGGCAGATCATCAAGATAACTTAACAGCACCGGATCTTTGTGAATATAGATCCCGGCCTCCTGCGCCAGCTGGATCAACTCATCAGCCTCCAGTCCCTCTGCTTTGGAGGCAATTTCAGGTGCGGGACTGCCGTCGTTGTATTTTATGGATACCGCTTTCTTTGATTCTGCCATAGTTATACCCTCCATCCGTCAAATTCGTCATCCTGCATGAACTGAAGTTCCTGATCTGTGTAGTCTGAAGGATGTTTCACACTTCCTCTGCGGCATTCAAAATCGCTGCTGTTCAGACCTAGTTCTGAGAACCTTTTCTGCAGAAGATGCAGAGTTTCCCGCAGTCGTGAATAACCGTCGTAACTTTCCGCCGTGGCCCTGAGCTTCAGATCCGGACTGTTATAGTTTACTTTGATGCCGATCGAACCGAAAGGTGCGATTTCAAAATAGAAATTCAGATCCAGTCCGTGATCCTGTCCTTCCTCGGATTTTGAACGTTTCAGCAGCATGCAGTTTTCCCTCCGGTTCTCCTTTGGAGTCGGCAGAGGCAGATAGAACGGCCATACATTTCCTTCGTTTCTGGTCTGCTGTGCGCTGTTGTGCAGTGTATCGAGGTGGCGGGTAAGATTATCGAGCATCTTCTGCGGCCACTGTTCACTGTCGCCGACGTCTGCACCGTCCTGAAGCAGTTTCAGCATTTTACCCCGCGGTGAACGCAGCTCTTCCTCCACATTGATCCCGAACTGTTTGAGTCGTACGGCAACCAGCATCGAAGCCCAGGCTCTGAGGCCTTTGGACATACTGCTGTTTCCTGAGAGCGGATTGTCCATATAGTTGAGCCACTGGAGCAGAGACGGTGTGTCGGCCAGGGATGCGTTGAACATCTGTTCAATGTTTCGGGCATTCCTTTTCATATTGTCAGGAATGGACGGATCTGCAAAATCCTGCATGATCTGGTTTAATCCGGTAGCGGTGATCTGCGTTTTGACCGGTGAGGCCGTACCTGTCTCCACCGGTTTTGCGGTTACCGGAGTTTCGATCTGGACTGCGGGACGCTGCTGCGGACTGTCGGCCGGTCTGGCTGCTGCTGCAGACTCGCTGCGGGTAAACAGTCCTGCTATCTTACGGAACAGACCTCTTTTTTCGACTTCAGCTCCGGTCGGAGTTTCCGCTCTGGCGTCTGCTGTTCTGGCTGTCGCAGCTGACGGCTGTTCCGGTTTTGAACGGATGGTTTCATCGGTCCTGGTAACGCTCTGTTTGTTCTGCTGGTAGATCATTTCAGCGGTACTGCGCGTCTGTTTCGGTTCGGTTGCAGCTTGTTCTCTGATGCCGGCTTTCTGCGGATCAGCGTTATTTTTTACCTGTGGAACTGCGGAAGCTGTTTTTGCAGCGGTGTTCTGAGAATCGACGGTGTTTTTTGCTGCAGAAGCAGTAGTTTCCGTTGCGGCAGTTTTAGCAGGAGCGTTCTGAGGATCGACGGTCGTTTTTGCTGCTGCCTGCGGATTTTCCGCTGCGGTAGTTTTAGCAGCGGCGTTCTGAGGATCGACGGTCGTTTTTGCTGCTGCCTGCTGAGTTTCCGCTGCAACAGTTTTAGCAGGAGCGTTCTGGGAATCTAAGGCCGTTTTTGC
>Ga0256407_10012578_pt1 | contig 11479 bp, 12 predicted proteins | sample RumenRJG_04DNA_FD_193489 | JGI IMG/M metagenome (GOLD analysis project Ga0256407, IMG submission 193489) | Bovine rumen microbial communities from Lethbridge, Alberta, Canada - RJG_04 | ecosystem: Host-associated > Mammals > Digestive system > Stomach > Rumen | place: Canada: Alberta... | reverse complement strand
GCAGGGCGCTTGCGCACGGCTTCCAGACCCTCGAGTACTTGAATGTTACTCGCGGAATAATTGTTTTCTTTGTTAAGTTCTTCTGCCATTTTTATAATGTGTAGTCATATTTGCTTCTTGCCTATGGCAAGGAAAATCGAATTTCGAGCGCAAAATTACAAAAAAAAAGTGACTTAAACGAATTTTTAGGTCTAAAAAAAGACTGCAATCTGTTAAGAATTGCAGTCTTCTATGCTGTATTGTGGATATTTCTTACAGCTTGTTGATGTGCTGGCAGAGACTTGACTTCAAGTTTGCAGCTTTGTTCTTGTGAATGATGTTGGTTTTTGCCAACTTGTCCAGCATCTTCTGAACTTTAGGATAGAGAGCAACAGCCTCGTCCTTGTTGGTCATTGCACGGAGCTTGCGAACAGCGTTACGCATGGTCTTAGCATAGTAATGATTGTGCAGTGCCTTCTTTTTGTCCTGACGAATTCTCTTCAGGGATGATTTGTGATTTGCCATTTTAAATTTAATGTTTAATTTTGAAGTTTAACTTAAAGCTTATGGGTCTTATGTCTAAAAGACTGCCCTGGGCGAGTTTTTACACCCTCTGCCACCGTTCCCGTAAAGTAGCACATGGCTGTGCAGATGACAGATTTAATATCGTGATTAAGCGAGTGCCATCTAGTTTGCTTGAATGGCCGAGCGTGAACGATTTCAAGCCCGTGGCTTAATTTTGTAGTCCCTAGGAGAGTCGAACTCCTCTTTAGAGAATGAAAATCTCTCGTCCTAACCGATAGACGAAGGGACCATCGCCTTTTTTAGCGGGTGCCAAAAACAGTGCAAACCGAATGCAGAAGAGCGTGCTCTTATGCTGAGGTGCAGCCTGTTTTCGCATATGGCATCCTCAAAATGCGGCTGCAAAGGTACATATTTTTTTGAACTTTGAACTTTGAACTTTGAACTTTATGATATGTTTTAAGAATATTTAACGATTTAAGAGCTTTATAATTCGTAACTCAGCCAATTAATTAGCGAAGTTTACTCTGTCTTGGCAAAAAAAGAAAAGATTTTCTTTGCTTTGCTCTCGACTTTTCGTAACTTTGCCCTCGTGTTAGTGAAGACAGAAGCCATCGTGCTCCATTCTTTCAAGTATGGAGAGAGCAAAATCATTGTTGACATGTTCACTCGTGAGGTGGGCAGGCTCTCCTTTGTCGTACCTTTGCCGAAATCACCGAAATCGAAGTTGAAGAAGCAGTATTTCCAACCCATGACCCTGTTGGAGATAGAGTGTGATATCCGTCAAACGGTACAGTTGCAGAAACTAAAGGACGCCCGCTTGCTATCTGCATATACCACCATTCCTTTTTCTCCAGAGAAGATGGCTTTGTCTCTTTTTGTAGCAGAATTCCTCTATCATGCTTTGCGTTCTGAACAACAGAACGATTCACTGTTTGTCTATCTGAGTGACTCTATGCAGTGGCTTGATACTGTGGAAGTTGGTTTTGCGAACTTTCATCTGACCTTCTTGATGCGTCTGTCTCGTTTCTTGGGCTTCTATCCTAACCTTGACGACTATGTGGATGGTTGTGTTTTCGATATGCGGGCTGCTACCTTCACTTTGCAAGTTCCCATCCATCGTGACTTTCTGCAACCCGAAGATGCTCGTCGCATCCATACCCTGATGCGTATGGATTTCCCCACCATGCATCTTTATCGCCTCAATCATCACGATCGCAACCGCATCGTTGATGTCCTGCTTCATTACTACCGTCTGCATATCCCCCAATTTCCTGAATTGAAAAGCCTCAGTGTGCTTCAAGAACTATGGAACAACTAATAAAAAACGATAAAATACACAAGATATGAAGAAACTACAATTTGTGATGTTGGCAATATTGCTACTTGTTCTCTGTGGATGCTCTGGTGTCGGTATGAGGAGTACTTATTGGCGTAATGATGACACCGGCGAGTGGTTGATAGGACTGACGGAAGATAACGTAATCTATGATTGCAAGGTGTGGGACATCGCATCGAAGAATGAAAGCGATGGGGTGTACTCAATCGAGGCTCAATGTGGCACAGACAGGCTCGATATCAGTATCGGTAGCGAGCAAGGTGCCAAGCGAACCATCACAATCGGTGACAAGCAGTTTGATTGCAGCATTATTGATGACCATTTCTTGTCAGACTATCCTGAGAAAGACACTTGTGTCACATTTGCTGATAACCACTATGCCGAGGGTGATAGCGTGACCATTGTTGGATGGGTGAGGCAAAAGTCGGGTATTTTTGGCTTGGCGAAAAGCAAAACAAATGGCAAAGAAGTGGTGGTGACCATGATGGCCAACATCTTAACAGGTGAGGAGCCGACATTTACAGCACCAATAGACTCACTTGGCCGTTTCAGACTGTGTATACCGATAGAGAACACCACATCTTTTTGCCTCAAGATAGGTAAAGAGTCAACTGTTATTGCGGCAAATGTCGTGGCAGAGCCTAACGAGACCTATTTCCTGATGATAGACAAACAACAAGGCAAGACGCTCTTCATGGGTGAGAACGCTCGTCTGCAGAATGAGATCAATGCTCACCGTATTCTTACACATGGATTTGATGCAACGAAACTGAAAGAAATCGGTAGTATTATGAGCATCCTCGACTCTATCAGAAATAATACGAAAGTGGCATTGCAGAAGCTGGAAAACATGTGCCTCGAGCATCCGACACTTTCTGAGCAGTATCACACTTACTATCGCAACTACATTTTGGTAGCGAATGCCCAATCTCTAATGCAGGGTATGTATATCATGCCAAATGACGAGTTACCAAAGCATTATTCCAAGGCTGTCGAAGAAGACTACTGGAATGGATTTACAGAACCCTATACAATGAATGCCTCTGAGTTCTCGCTTTTCCTGAATGACTATGTTGCTTTCTTGCAGACTAGGGCCCAAGAAAAGGTGGATCATACAATGACATCTATTTTGGAGGCCGCTGAGAAAGATGGCGTTGTTAAGTTGTCGACTAAGGATAGGGAAGCAATCAGGAAGTATGACGAGGCTTATCTATCATATAAAAAGAAAAGGGAAGATGCTCCCGACAGCATTCAAAAGACGATTGATGAGGAGTTCGGAAATAATGACTATGTGAAAGCTGTTCTTGAGATACAAAGTCGTAATCCTGAATATGATGATTATTCTCTCCAAAAAATTTTGATGCGCAATACGGAGCAGATGGTAAAGGAAGTAAACACTCGCAGGTTGTCGAAAGTTGCAAAAGACCTTATCCTCTGTCGTTATCTTTACAGCAACATTGACAGAATCCGCAAGCCACTCAACAAAGAAATCATCGATTTTGCCGACAAGAAAATCCGCATGCCTGCTGCGCGCCATGCACTTCATGCCCTCAATGACAAATACGAGCAGATATGCAATGACACAATTGACAAGAGAGGGCTATAGCAAGGACGGTAACTCGTAGAGATGAGTGCTGTTCGAGCCCTTGATGAGGATATAGCGGTCTTGTGGCTGATACTCAGCGACGGCTGCTTTCACTTCGTCGACATTGGCGAAGGTGCGGAAGGGACTTTGAATCTGCTGGAATTCTGAACCTACCAACCATACCTCGTCGAAGTTGGACTCTTCAAGCAGAGCGATGATTTTCTGATGTTCCTCTTGGGATACATCCCCTAGTTCACCCATCATGCCAAGGATGGCCATTTTGGGCGACACCTCCATCAGACGGAAGTTGTCAATGGCAGCTTTCATACTGGTGGGATTGGCGTTGTAGGCATCCACAATAAGATGGTTGGTCTTGGTTTCCGTCATCTGCGAGCGATTGTTGGTAGGCACATAGCTTTCGAGGGCATGATTAATCTGTTCGAAAGGTATGTTGTTGACATAGCCAATGGTAATGGCAGCCAACATGTTGTCCAAGTTATAGGCTCCAATAAGATGGGTCTGAACAGTAAACCATTCGCCTGTATAGCCTGCTTCGCTGTCTTGTTCGCGCCAACGGAACTTTAGGAAGGGAGCACATGAAACGACTTCGCCATGAATGAGAATGTCAGGGTTGTCGCTCTGTCCGTAGTAGTAGATGTCTGGATATTTACCATCTGACAATTTACTATTTACCATTTGTATGAGGTACTCATTATCACGATTAACAAAGAGAGGACAGTCGTGGGCAATGAGGAAGTCATACAACTCACCTTTAGTCTTGCAAACTCCCTCGAACGAGCCAAAGCCCTGCAAGTGGGCACGTCCTACATTGGTGATCAGTCCACAGGTAGGTTCAGCAGTCTCCACCAGTGTCTTGATATCGCCAGGATGCGAGGCCCCCATCTCCACAACGGCAATATCGTGCTCGTCGTCCAATCGGAACAAAGTTTTGGGAACACCCACATCGTTGTTGAAGTTGCCTTCCGTTGCCATCACGTTATAACATTCAGAGAGTACGGCACGAATCAACTCTTTGGTAGTTGTCTTTCCGTTGGTACCTGTGATGCCAATAACAGGAATCTCAAATTGACGACGATGCTCACGCGCCAAGTCTTTGAAAGTTTGCAGGCAATCGTCAACGAGGATGATGCGTTCGTCCTTTTTGTATTCAGGGTTATCGATAATAGCATAGGCACATCCTTTCTCAAGTGCCGACAATGCATATTGATTACCATCAAACGATGCACCTTTCAGTGCTAAGAAGATACTGTCTTTTGGACAGTTACGCGAGTCCGTTGTAATGCACGGATGCTGTTGGTACAACTTATATAATTTTTTGACCTGAAGGTCATAGCGACTAGAAGTCGAGTTCTTGATATCCATTGCTTGTTATTCCGTTTTGTCTGCAAAGTTACGATTAAATTTCTTAAACAGCAAAGAATGGGTGAAAAAGAAGTCTCTTTGCTTGCTTATTTCACTATTTATTCGTACTTTTGTGCCAGTTATAAACATATATGGATTATACACTGAATTGCAACGGGCAATTGCTCGACTTGAGTGAACCACGGGTGATGGGCATCCTAAATGCTACACCCGACTCGTTCTTTGCCGCTAGTCGTTCACAGACGGAAGCGGAGATAGCCGAGCGCACCCAAGAGATTTTGCAAGAGGGAGCCACTATTATTGATGTAGGAGCGTGCTCCACTCGTCCTGATAGCGAACCGGTCAGCGAACAAGAAGAAATACAGCGCTTGCGCTATGCCCTGCCTGTTATTCGCAAACAAGCTCCCAATGCTGTTGTTAGTGTCGATACCTTCCGTCCTACTGTGGCTCGTATGGTTGTAGAAGAGTATGGTGTTTCCATCATCAACGATGTGGGAGCACCTGCAAACAACAAAAAGCTAATAGCAGACAACCAAGAAACCATGTTCCGCATGGTGAGTCGTTTACGCGTACCTTATATATATATGTCGCGCAAAAGCACGATGAAGGAAGTCATGCTTGATAGTGCACAGGTGGTTGATATGTTACGTTCCCTAGGACAGAAGGATATCATTCTTGATCCAGGCTTTGGCTTTGGCAAAACAGTAGAACAGAATTACAAAGTGTTTAATGAACTGGAACGTATGCAGGCACTTCATCTACCTGTACTGGTAGGAATCTCTCGTAAGTCCATGATATGGAAACTCCTGCGATGTACACCTGAAGAAGCCTTAAACAGCACAACGGTGCTGAATACAATTGCTTTGGTGAAGGGTGCTTCTATCCTGCGTGTACACGATGTCAAAGAGGCTGTGGAATGTGTAAAAATCACGCAACTGTTGGAAAAGGTCAAATCGTAAATCGTCAAATAGCATGCTGTTTTTTGAATTCGGGTTAAAGGATATTATCGATATCGTGCTAGTGGCTGTTATGCTTTTCTATGCATATCGGCTGATGAAAGAATCGCGCTCGCTCAATGTGTTCATTGGTATTCTGGTTTTCATCGTGCTGTGGCTGATCGTATCACAGGTATTACAGATGAAGCTGTTGGGAAGCATCATGGACAAGGTGCTTTCTGTGGGAGTTATCGGATTGGTAATCCTTTTCCAGGATGATGTCCGTAAGTTCCTTTTCAACATAGGAGAACGTCAGCGCATGCGCGCCCTTCGTCGTTTCTTTACCAATGGAGACAAAAAGCTTGATAAAGTTCATTTGAAACAAGTCATTATGCCTGTAGTTATGGCTTGCATGAGTATGAGCAAGAAAAAAGTGGGTGCGCTCATTGTTATTCAGCGGGCTACACCCCTTGATGACATCGTGTCTACTGGTGAGATTATCAATGCAGACATTAACCAGCGACTGATAGAAAACCTTTTTTTCAAGAATTCGCCCTTGCATGATGGTGCGATGGTTATCGCCAAGGAACGCATCAAGGCTGCAGGTTGCATTCTTCCTGTCTCCCACGATTTGAATATCCCCAAAGAATTGGGCCTGCGCCATCGTGCAGCACTGGGTATCACTCATGAGAGCGATAGTGTTGCTATTGTAGTCAGTGAGGAAACGGGTAGTATTTCCATCGCTATTCATAGCAAGTTCCACTTACGTCTTTCTGCTGAGAAGTTAGAGAGCATCCTGACTCAAGAGCTTGCGTAAACGTAAACGCTAAAATAATTGAAAAAGATAATAGATAATTGATAATTAATTTGTATCTTTGCAGACAAGTAAAACATTATTCAATAAAATAAGGACAAACTATGGATTTATTAAGTCAAATCGTAGCGCGTGCTAAGAGTAACAAGCAGCGCATCGTGCTCCCTGAAGCAGAAGAGGAGCGTACATTGTGTGCAGCCGACAAGGCTTTGGCTGATGAACTTGCTGACATCATCCTGATTGGTAATCCCGCTAAAGTTGCAGCTCTTGCTAAAGAGAAGGGTCTGACCAATATTGGCAAGGCTACTCTCATCGACCCAGAGAACTATGAGAAAAGCGAGGAATTGGCTGAGAAGTTGGCTGAAATTCGCAAGTCGAAGGGTATGACTATCGAGGAGGCTCGCAAACTTGTTAAGAACCCCCTGTATCTGGGTTGTATGATCATCAAAACAGAGGGTGCCGATGGTCAGATTTCTGGTGCATTGTCAACTACTGGCGATACGTTGCGTCCTGCCCTGCAGATTATCAAGTGCCAGCCTGGCATCACCTGCGTAAGTGGTGGCTTATTGCTTATCTCTAAGCAGAAGCAGTATGGCGAAGATGGTGTTCTCGTTATTGCCGACGTGGCCGTAACCCCAATGCCTGATGCTAATCAGCTCGCCCAGATTGCTGTTTGCACCGCTCAAATGGCAAAGGCTGTTGCTGGATTTGATGATCCTCGCGTGGCTATGCTGAGCTTCTCTACTAAGGGTAGTGCTAAACATGAGGTTTGCGACAAGGTAATCGAGGCAACAAAGTTGGCTAAGGAGATGGCTCCCGATTTGAAGATTGATGGTGAGTTGCAGGCTGATGCTGCTCTCGTTCCTAGTGTTGGTGCCAAGAAGGCTCCTGGCTCTGACATTGCTGGTAAGGCTAACGTGCTCGTATTCCCCAACCTCGAGGTTGGTAACATCGGCTATAAGATGGTTCAGCGCTTGGGCGATGCTATTGCTATTGGTCCTGTGCTCCAAGGTATTGCACGTCCAGTGAACGATCTCTCTCGTGGTTGCTCTATTGACGACATATATTACATGATTGCCATTACTGCTTGTCAGGCTATGGATGCCAAGAAGTGATTTTTAGCCCCCTAAGTTAGGGGGCGTTAGGGGTCTGAACAGGCGCAGACTCTAAATAATCGAAGTGAAACAATTAATGGAGGGGCTGATATGTCGCTTGTTCAGACCCCCACCCCCCTAACTTAGGGGGCATAAATAGTTATGAAGATATTAGTATTGAATTGTGGCTCATCGTCGATTAAGTACGCTCTGTATAACATGGACGACAAGAGCGTGATGACCAGTGGTGGTGCTGAGCGTGTTGGTTTGGACGGTGCTTTTGTAAAGGTAAAGCTGGCCAATGGTGAGAAAAAGCAGATTATGCACGACATCCCTGAGCATACCGAGGGTGTGAAGTTTATCTTCTCGTTGCTTACTGATCCTGAGATTGGTGTTATCAAGTCGCTCGACGAGATAGATGCTGTAGGTCATCGTATGGTGCATGGCGGTGAGAAGTTCAATAAGTCTGTAGTACTGACTGATGAGGTGCTCAAAGCTTTTGAGGAGTGCTCTGACCTGGCTCCGCTGCACAACCCTGCTAACCTGAAGGGTGTGAACGCTGTGAAGGAGTTGATGCCTGGTCTGCCCCAGGTGGGTGTGTTCGATACAGCTTTCCATCAGACAATGCCTGCTAAGGCATATATGTATGCCATTCCTTATGAGTTGTATGAGAAGTACGCTGTTCGCCGTTATGGCTTCCACGGAACTAGCCATCGTTATGTATCAGCTCGTGCACTCGAATTCCTTGGCATGAAGGCTGAAGGTACTAAGGTGATTACCTGTCACGTAGGTAATGGTGGTTCTATAGCTGCTGTTGTGGATGGCAAGTGTGTTGATACTTCTATGGGTCTGACACCATTGGAAGGTCTTGTAATGGGTACCCGTTCAGGTGATATCGATGGTGGGGCCGTTACCTTCCTGGAGAAGAAGTTGAATCTCGATGCTGATGGTATGTCTAACCTGCTCAACAAGAAGAGTGGTGTAGCTGGTATCACAGGTGGTTCTTCTGACATGCGTGACGTGGAGAATGCTGCCAAGAGCGGTGACGCACGTGCTAAGTTAGCTCAGGATATGTACTTCTATCGCATTAAGAAATATATTGGAGCCTATGCTGCTGCGATGGGTGGTGTTGATGTCATCGTCTTCACAGCAGGTGTTGGCGAGAACCAACTTTCTATGCGTTCAGAGGTCTGCAAGGGTCTTGAGTTCCTGGGTGTTAAGTTTGACGAGTCAAAGAACACCAAGCGTGGCGAGGAATGCATCATCTCTGCCGATGATTCTAAGGTAAAGGTTGTTGTTATCCCCACCGACGAAGAGCTGATGATTGCTACCGATACAATGAATCTGCTGTAAAAAGTAAAGCATTATAAGAAAAATAAGAGCGAGGCTAAGACCTCGCTCTTATTTTTCTATTCGAAAGTCTTGTATAGCGTCAAAACAGTGTGGCGACCTTCCATCACGTCCAATATCTCGTCTTCTGTGGATAGGTTAAAGTCACCAGGAATCGTGTTCTTGAGGGCTGCAGCGGCTAAGGAGTAGTTCAACTGCTTCTGGCGGTCGTCAGGGAACACGTTTATAGCATGCAGCCAACCACCCATAAAGGCATCGCCTACACCTACGGGGTCTATCACATCAGGAATATCGATAATAGGTGCTTGCAGCAGTTTTCCTTCTGTCCAAAGTAGGGCAGTCAGTGTGTGATGTTTGGAACTGACGATGTTGCGCATACCCATCATCCAATGTTTCAGACGTGGGTACTGTGCATGCAGTTCGTCGAACCACTCGCCATACTCCTTCATCTGCATCTCGAAGTTAGAGTCGGTTGCCGTAAAGGGTGGCTGTGGATGTTGCGACAGCCAATCAAACTCAATGGCGTCACCAAACATCATGTCGCAACGCGACAACATGCGACTTAGTGTCTTACGAGGTTCTGCTCCCTCATATTGCCAGAGGTTCTTGCGGTAGTTGATGTCAAAACAGATGGTAACACCTAGTTCATCAGCAATGTCAAGTGCCTCAAAGGTAGCCTCAGCAGCTTGTGCTGAGATGGCTGCAGTGATACCAGAAACATGGAAGTAGGTACAGTCCTTTAGGATTTCGCGCCAAGGAATCATGCCGGGCTTCAAGTCATAGTATGCAGAACCAGAACGGTCGTAAATAACCTTGGCAGCACGCATCCCGGCAGCAGGCTCAAAGTAATAGGTACCAATACGCTGACCACCATAGAGTACGTGCTTGGTATTAACACCTAACTGGGCCAGGTTCATTGCTCCGGCACGTCCAACAGGTGTGTTTGGCAGTCGTGTAATGTACGTTACTTCTTCTCCTTGGGTAGCTAATGATACGGCGACATTTGCCTCGCTACCACCATACTTACTTGTAAATAGGTCGCCCTGTGTCAGTCGCAATTGTCCAGGTTTTGAGAACCTAAGCAACAACTCTCCGAAAGTTACAATTTTCTTTTCCATGCTAATCTTTTCACTCAACATTCTTCATTCAACATTCTCCATTTTTTTATGGCTGACTCTCACCTTCTACATATTCCTCCAAGAACATGTGTTCTCCGTCATATACGGCATAAGTAAACTGACTGATCCAGTCACCCAAGATCATCAGACGGCTATGTCGTGCCAGCTTGATATCCAACTCAATATGGCGATGTCCGAAGATGAAATAGTCGATATTCGGATGTGATTCTATGTATTCCTTGGCAAAGAGCACCAGATGTTCCTTGTCCTCTCCCATGTAGTTCACATCGTCCGTTTCTTTATGCTTGATATAGCTGTGTTTGGCCCAAGTCAGTCCAAAACTGATGCCCCATCGTGGATGAATGTTAGAGAAGGCCCACTGACAGAAACGGTTGTGGAAGATGGCCCTGATTAGCTTAAACGATTTGTTGGGGTCTCCCATACCGTCACCATGGGCAAGGAAAAACTCATGACCATATATCTCCGTAGTCTCTGGTTGTTTGTGGAGTATTACACCACATTCCTTTGCCAAGTATTCGTATGCCCAGATGTCATGATTTCCTGTGAAATAATGCACCTCAACACCCATGTCTGTCAGTTCCGACAACTTACCCAAGAAACGTGTGAACCCCTTGGGAACCACATACTTGTATTCGTACCAGAAATCGAACATGTCGCCCAGTAGATAGATGGCGGCAGCCTTTTCCTTAATGCTGTCAAGGAAACGCACCAGTCGGCGTTCTTGCATGCGCTGATGCGGAACGGCCAGTGACCCAAGGTGGGCATCAGAAAGGAAATATACGTTCTTCATATAATTACCGTTAACCAATAACCATTTAGTCGAACCCCAGTTCGACGCGGGCTTCTTCGCTCATCATGCTTTGGTCCCAGGCTGGTTCAAAGACCAGATTGACATTAGCAGTTGTAATGCCCTCTACGCTTTCCACTTTTGTGCGCACATCCTCCAGGATGAAGTCGGCAGCCGGACAGTTGGGTGCCGTAAAGGTCATGTCCATATCAACACTACCATCCTCCTGCACGTCAATTTTGTAAATCATGCCGAGGTCATATATGTTGACAGGTATCTCGGGGTCGTAGACTGTTTTGAGCACATCTACGATACGTTCTTCCATTTTCGTTTTTTCTTCTTGTGTCATCTTCTTTCTACTACTTTGCCAAGTTACGAATAGTTGAGCGCAAAGATACGAAGAAAAGATAGAAAAACCAAGGTATTTTCCTAAAAAACAATAATTAATCGAAGTTTATTCTTTTCTTTATATAATAATGTGTAACTTTGCGCCCGATTTAGCGCAAAGTCGCATAAGATTTATTTTTTTTTAGATGTTTTAATACAAGATGA
>Ga0256407_10012576_pt1 | contig 11479 bp, 4 predicted proteins | sample RumenRJG_04DNA_FD_193489 | JGI IMG/M metagenome (GOLD analysis project Ga0256407, IMG submission 193489) | Bovine rumen microbial communities from Lethbridge, Alberta, Canada - RJG_04 | ecosystem: Host-associated > Mammals > Digestive system > Stomach > Rumen | place: Canada: Alberta | collected... | reverse complement strand
CATATCATCTTCGAGTTCATCACTGTTCAGAAGTTCACCGGTATTGAGGTCGAGAATTTCAAGAGTATCGCCTTTTTTATATTGTATGCCGTTATCTCTGAGTTTGGTATGTATGTCGTGAGGTGCATCGTGGTCTGCAAGATAGCCGTCTATCACGGCTTCTCTGTATGAATAGGTAAAAATCGGTTTGCCGAAAATCTCCGTTGTATGCAGTGCGGGAGTAGCAGTAAGGGCTATTTTTACAGCGTCAAAGTATTCTATAACAGTCCTGTATTTGCTTATATAGTCCTCTTGACTTCTGTACAGCATTTCATCTTCACTTAATTCTCTATCAAGTGTGTAACCTCTGTGAGCCTCGTCTATTACCAGCAGGTCATATTCCGTCACAGACGGCATGATTTCATCACCATAAACGATACGTTTTACAAGACTTTGAACAGTAGCAATATGAATTTTTGTTTCCTTATCAATCTCTTTATCTTCAAGACCTTTTATATTATAAATAGAATCGAGTGTCATCAAGTCCTCAATTTTTACTTCTTTGAATACATCTTCCGCCTGTTCGCCCAGAGCAGTCCTATCTACAAGAAAAAGTATTCTTTTGAAACGACCGCTTTTCAAAAATCGGTAAATCATGCCTAATACAGTACGTGTCTTGCCCGTGCCCGTAGCCATCGACAGAAGTGCTGTTTTTGTACCTTTCATAACAGCATTTTCTGTTTCTTGTATTGCTCGAATTTGATAGTCACGTAAATTAAGACCATCGGGATCTCTGAGAAAATCCACAGGCATATTATTCAGTTTAAAATCAGATTTTGATGTATCTTTTTCAAGCATCTCAATTATACCGTTCGGACTTATCCAGCCTGATAATGCTTTTGATACATTTGTCCTCTCACGCAAATCAAGAAACCATATCCCCGATTTTGTTTCGATTTGTTTCAGATATTTTCTGCCGTTTGTGGCAAACACAAAAGGCACTTGATATTGTCCCCAACTGTCAATAATATATTCTTTGTGTTCGTCTTTGATTGATGAGGCATACTCTTTGCACTGATAATCTATGACTGAAGAAATATCCGTATCGGCTTTTTTCACCTCAATAATTCCCACTAAACGAAGTCCTGCAAAAAGTGCATAATCAGCAAAACCGTTTTTTACAGGCCATTCTGCTATGGCAAGATTTTTGTTTTTTTGAGGACGAGAACCTTTTGAATAGCGAATACATACAGTGTCAGCTTCCCATTTGTACTTTTTAAGCTGATTATCAATAATCAAACGGGTTTCCGCTTCGCTTAAATCCATATTTTCGGAAACGAATGAAGTTCTTTTTATTCTTTCAATTTTGGTTCTGTCTGAAACAGGTGTTTTTACTTCTTTGATTTGCCTGTTAAGCTTTTCTATTTCTTCCTCTTGTTTTTGAATAATGCTTTCATAGTCGATATTAGGTTCTTTTTCAGGCAATATATATTCGGGTGCAGTATAATTCCAGTCACCATACAACTGCATGAACCATTCCGCAAGGTGATATGCCATTTTAAGCATAGCTTTTGCATCATCTATGGAATCTTCAAAATTATGGACAGCGTCATTTCTTTTTTTACGTAAGGCAAATAATATATTATCAATTTTACTGCCACGTTCAACCAAGCCTTCATTTTTCAATATATTTATTCTGTTGGAATGGCTGTTGTCAAAATCAGGCTCCTGCAACTGTTCAAATGCAAAAATCTCTTTCACAAGCCTTTCGGCAAACATACCGATTTTATAAATACAGGCATTTGGATCATTATAAAGATAACTTTCAGCCGTTGAACCAATCTTTGCTAACGTTGACCAATATTTGCTCAGAAAATCAAAATTAGATTGCATATATTCACCTCCAAACTTAAATGTAAACTTCCGATAATAAAATATTATCAGAACTAAATTGTGCTATTATTCTATCACAAATATCACAATTTTACAAGATTTTTAAAAATAAATTTAGCTAAATTTCGAATTAAACTTAAAGGATAAAATAATTTATGATACTTACCACAACAACATTTAAGCCACCGTGTGCGATTATTTCGGTAAAGTAGGGTAAAACTACCCGTCTGCAAGAAATATCGTCACCGACTGACAAATGTTCACGCAGTCAATGACAATATTTTTGTATATTCGATTGTAATGACGATACCGTCACTTTCAAAAACCTTGATTATATCTGCGTTTTTTCTTTGTACGATAAAGCATTTTCCGCCCCGAAAATAATATCGTCATATCGTCACTAAAACAAAGAAAGCTACATGATACAGAATCATGCAGCTTTAAAACGGAGAGTGAGGGATTCGAACCCTCGAGCCCTTTCGGACTACCTGATTTCGAGTTGCAAGATATTTTCGGAAGTTCACGGAAAATAAAAGAACTTAAAGGAACTTTTTTCTCTCAAAAACCCCGATGTTTACAGGATTTTTTAAGAATTTCAATTTCAAAAATCCCATAAAATCAACACATTTTTATATTCACTAATCACGGCAGTTCTAATAAAAATCATCATGGTTTTATTAGAACTGCCGTGAGAACTTTTTAAAAACTGTTCGTAAAAAAGCAAATCCGGCAGTGCAGATTTTCGGACATATACGCACTGCAACACACAGAATCGTGTATGATTAAGCATTTTTATGACAGATTTATTTTTTTTATTGTTATATAATGATGAATATGTTATAATATTCTCAAAATTAGGAGGGATATGTTTGAATATTTTTGAAATTGTCGGAAATGATTTTTTTAAGCCTTTAAGCAGCCCAAATAAAGAGATTTATTATGATTGCCTTAATATCATATATAATTCATATAGAACAGAACTATCTTACGGTATCGACAGAGATATTGTTATATCACAGCTTTGTGATTATTTTGAACGGGACAGCGGTACAGATATTATTTTTGATGATGACGGTGAAACACTGAAAGATTCACGAGGAATGGCTAATGCCTTTTTAAGAAACCTGAAAAAATACGGCTGGATAGAATCTGAGTTTTCAAATGACAGAAAAGAAAAAATTATCATGCCAAGCTATTCTGTAACTTTTATGCAGACGATGAACATAATTTCGGCAAATGGCGAAACGGAATATCAAAGCGAAATTTCCACGATTTATTCCATTCTCATCAATGAAGAACTGCTGTCACGTCCTTATCCGCAAATCGTCAAGCCTGTATATGAACATACTTTGAAACTTTTTACGGAACTGAAAAAACTCAATACAGACATAAGAAAATATATTGAAGAACTGACAGAGGGACAAACTCCCGAAGAAATCATGGAGCACTTTTTCGGCTACAATGAAAATATTGCTTCAAAGGCATATCACAGGCTGCATACAAGCGACAATGTGACGAGATTCAGAAATATTATTCTCAATCGTCTTAATGAAATACTGAATAATGGAGATATTATGAAAAAATGTGCGATAGGCTATCAGAATATAGAGGACTGCAACGACTATGACGAGGCTTTTGAAAATGTACGCAGAATTATCAATGACATTACGGAACATTTCCGTTCATATGATGAAATCGAAAGCGAAATTCAGAAAAAGCATACACGTTATCTGAATAGTGCCGTAAACCGTGCAAGAATGGCTTTTCTGAATACAAATAATATGGAAGGCAAATTATCCTCTGTACTCCGTATGCTTGCGTATGAACTTGACAATGAAGAAAATTACAGTTATGATGACGATGCAAGCGATGAAGTATGCCGTATATTCAATATGTTTCCGCAGAGTTTTCTCAGCGGAGAATCTCTTTATACTGTCCCCATCTCCAAAAAAATAACCAATGTCGAAGAAATATTCATACCTGAAAAAATATCCGAAGAAGAACGCCTGAAACGCAGACAAGCCGTTATTGAAAAAAATAACAACAGGTTTTCAAAGAAGAATATCCGACAGTTTGTTTTTGAACTTTTGAAAGATAAAAAAAGTATCAGTGCTTCCGAAATACCCGTGAACTGCAAAAGGGATATGATACGCATTATTTTTATCAATATGTACGGCAGGGATAAAAAATCCGATTACATTATTATTCCAAAAGATGAAACGGTACAAAAAGAGGGTTTTTCATTCCGTGATTTTACGATTAAAAGGAGAGTGAAATAAAATGGAATTTTCAGAGCTTTTGGGGAATGTCCAGAAAGAAAGATTTCGTCAGACTGCAAACAAACTTCTTAACGAATGTTTTCTTCTAAAAAACTGTGTCGATACGAAAAGCAGTTATTATTTCGTTTTGAGAAATAAAGATATTTTTATATCTTATTTTGAATTGTTGGGATATGAACTGAATATCATTGAGGAATTCGGCATTATCTCTGCTTACAATTCTTTCGGCACAGGACGCATACGTCTTTCAAGACTTGAAAGTATCATTCTTTTGCTTTTAAGACTGATATACATAGAACAAAGACGCAAGATTTTAGATACAGATGATGTTATCATCACGGCAGATGACATATATGAAAAATACAAGACGCTGAAATTAAAAAAGCCTCTCGGTAAAACACAAATGCGTACCTGCTTGGCAAAGCTGAAAAAATACCATATCATACAAAATCTTGATACGGATATGGGAAATTCAGAAACACGCATACAAATATATCATTCCATTGCACTTGCCGTTTCGGCGGTAAGCCTTGATGAACTTTATAAAGCAAGCGAAATGAAATTGAAAACTTATACGGAAAGCGGTGACAATGATGAAAATGAAGAATACGATGACTAAAAAAATTCTGACAAGGCTTAAACTCATTCAATGGCACTATTTTGACAATGAAACGATAAATTTTTCTTCATCAAATCTGTTTTCGGGCGAGAACGGTTCGGGCAAGTCAACCATTATTGATGCCATACAGCTTGTTCTCACGACAGATACAAGGCATTTCAACAATGCCGCCAACGCATACAGCAAGCGTGATGTCAAAAGCTATGTCCGTGGAAAAACAGGTGAAGAAGGCATAACTGCCTATAAACGCAACGGAAATGTCATTTCCTACATAGCACTTGAAATATATGAGGAAAATAAAAACAGGTATTTTGTTATAGGCGTGAAAATAGATTCCGTTGACCTTGAAAGCGAACCTAAAAAGAAATGGTTTTGTGAGGAATGTACCCTTGATGACCTGACTTTCATAGTTGAAAACAAGCCTGCCCGTGATGAACAATTCAAGAACAATGGCAAAAAAGTGAATTATATTTATCAGTCAAGTGCGGCACAGGAACGATTTAAGCACCGCATGGGCAATTTGCAGGATACTTTTTATGACTTGTTAATGAAATCCATCGCATTCAAGCCCATGAAAGATGTTCGCAGCTTTGTTTCACAGTTTGTTCTGCCTGAAAAGGAAATTGATATAGGCAATCTGCGTGAAAATATTAATGCCCTGAAATCTATGCAGGATATGTTTGCGGAAGTTAAAAGACAGATTTCCGCACTTGAATTGATTTTAGCCGACAATACAAAACTCAACGAAACTCAAAGGCAAATGCTGATTATAGATATGCTTTTGAAGTTGGCTGAATTAAAGGGGATTCAGCAAAATATAATCGCTTCACGGCGTAATCTTGAAATATTGAAAAGTGACCTTAGAACGTATAAAAGCCGTTCCGAAAATATCGACAGCGAACTTGAAAGAAAACGAAATGAACAAACACAAATTCTTGTTGCGATAAATACGAATGAATCTACAAAACTGATTCAAAAGTATGAAAGCGAACTTCAAAGGCTTGACGGGGAAATCCGCTTTGTCAAAAAAGATTTTGATAATTTTCAAAATCAAATGTCCAAAATAAAAAATTCTCTGAAAGCAGTCCCCGAAATCCAAAGTAAACTTGAAAGTAATATGCTTTCTGTTCTTGCTGATGAAAATGCAGACGATACACAGAAAAATGCTATTGTCTGCGATGTTAAGAAGATATTTGAAAATTGTTCCGAAAATCTGCGTATAAAAAATGCAAATTCGGGAAATCAAATTGATATTCTGAAAAATGAAAACGCAAAACTTTCCAAACAGATTTCCGATTTAAAGCAGTATGACCGGTTGAATTATGATACAAATACAGTTAAATTGAAAAATGCCATTGAAAGCGAGTTTGGCAAAAGAGGTATTTCCTCACCTGTCAGGATATTTGCAGATCTGCTTGATATAACCGATACAAAATGGCAGAATGCCATTGAGGGCTATCTCAATACACAGCGTTTCCATATTATTGTTGAACCGCAGTATTATGATATTGCAGCACAGGTCTATGACAAAAATAAAAAGAATATCCATACAGCCGCCCTTGTCAATACAAATGCTCTTGATATGTCTCTGACTGTACCACAAAACAGTCTTGCACAATTTATCACAAGCAAAAACCGTTATGCCCTTGCTTATGCAAATTACCTTCTCGGCAGAGTGACCGCTTGTGAAAATATCAACGAACTCAAGCAAAATAATATTGCCGTTACAAAGGACTGTATGCTGTATCAGGGAAAGGCTCTCAGAAAGATAAATCCCACTATTTACAGTATGCCTTTTATCGGAAAATACGCCCGTCAGAAACAGCTTGAAATGATGGAAAAGGAACTTGAGGGAAAATATACCCTTCAAAGACAGCTTTCAACTGAAACGGAAATTCTGAAAAGAAAAATCAATTCACTTTCAGAGTGCAATTTTGATACGCTTTCATCTTGTATTTCTGCACAAAGGATTTTCAAAGAACTGCAGGCTCAAAGAACGGAACTTCAAAAAAGTCTGAAAGATGCCCGTAACGATCCTACGATTTTAAAGTTGCAGACACAATCCGAAAAACTGCAAAAGAAAATAAGCGAATTGGAAAACAGCCGAAAAAGTGCAGAAAGTAAAATTGCCGAATGTGAGATTCGCATGAATGATACAGATAAAAATATCATTTCACTTCAAAAGGATGAAAAAATATCTGTCACTGAATTGGAAAAACTCTGTACAGGGCATGAAAGTGAATTTGCAGAAGCCGAAGAAAAATACAATAAAAATGAAAAAACAAAATCTGCCGATACGATACGTGCCAATTACATGAACAGGAGAACCGCCCTTAATAATACATTCAATCAGCAGATATATCATTTATCGCTTTTGCAGAGCAAATATAAAGATGGTGAACTTGGTACGGGAAAAGACTATATCAAAGACTATCTTGCAGAATATGAGAAACTGACAAAAAATAATCTGATTGAATATGAAGAAAAGCTGAAAGTCATGCAGGAAAACTGTGAAACGGAATTCCGTGAAACATTTCTTGACAGAATGCGTGAAAACATCAAAAATGCAAAGGACCTTTTCCGTAATCTCAACAAAACTTTAAGTGATATAAGCTATGGCGGTGACCGCTATCAGTTTACGTCAAGTCCGAGTGTTTCCAAAAAACATCTTTATGAGATGATAACATCTGAATTCAATGTGGGCGGTCTGAGTCTTTTTTCACATCAGTTGGAAGAAAAATATCATGATGAAATGCAGGAACTTTTTTCAAAACTCACTGTATCAAATGAAAACGGTGATGATATTCTCCGTGAATATACCGATTACAGAAACTATATGGATTATGACATAGAAGTCATCTCCCAAAACGGGAAAAAACAAAAATTTTCCAATATCCACCGTGAAAAGAGCGGCGGCGAAACGCAGACTCCCTACTATGTGGCAATAGCAGCCTCTTTCTCTCAGATATACAACTATGGAGAAAGTATCAGAATTATCATTCTTGATGAAGCCTTTGACAAAATGGACGAGGAAAGAATCAAAAGCATGATGCAGTTTTTTAAGGAACTGAATTTTCAGGTGATACTTGCCGCACCGTCATCAAGACTTGAAATTATCGGAGAATGTACAGACCATATTTTGATGGTATATAAAGAGGATTACAGCAGTATTGTAGAGGAGTTTTCACTATGAATTATGCCAGGAAAATTCTTGATACCCTTTTGGACAGCTTTGAAAAAAGCAAAACTTTTACAGGCGAAAATCTCGTTAAACAAACTTTTTCAATAAAGCCTGAAAAGCTGTTTCCCGACTATGCCGACAGTGCCGCATTTGATGTTTTTAAAACAGTCAATGAAACTGTATCGGAACTTGAAAATAAACATTTCGTTACAGTGAAAAAACAAAAAAACGGTGTTGTAACAAGCATTTCACTTAATATTTCAGCCGTGCCCCAAATATATTCATTTCTGAAACGCACTCCCAAAAAAGATATAAATAACAGCCTTTCCAATTTGCTGCAAAGCTATATCGGCTGTAATGATATTCTTGATAAATATTGTAATCAACAGTTGAAAAGACTTGCCGAAAATAAAAAAATACCGCAATTTGACGGTGATTTTCAGGAGTTCAAAAATATTCTTGAAGTGCTTGCGAAAATCATGACAGTTGAAAAAGAAACTTATCAGAGGGATTTTTCAACTGCCGTACTGCACGATTCCAAAGCATTTGAAAAAATAAAGAGTAAAGTTGTGAATATTCTGTTTGAATACGGGGATTTTGCCGTTAAAGATACAGTGCTTGAAGAACTGAATATCATCAGAAATCCCGGTCATGTTTATTTCAAGGGTAATGGTATTATTACAATAGACGGTCAGATAATAGACCTGCAAAAATTACACGGTGATATAGGTATATCGTCATCACTTCTTCAGAATATTGATGATATAAAAGTGAACGGCAATAAAGTTATCACGATTGAAAATCTTACGACGTTCAACGCTTTTTGCGATAAAAATTTTTTTGCTGTATATCTCGGCGGATACCATAATCATGACAGAGGCGAATTTATCCGCAAAATGTACAGCCTTAATCCTCATGCGGAATACTATCATTTTGGTGACATTGATGCAGGCGGTTTTTATATTCTTCTTCACCTGAGAAAGAAAACCGGCATTTCATTCAAGCCTTATAAAATGGACATTCTCACACTGCAGGAAAACATTTCAAAAACAAAAAAACTTACTGACAATGACATAGTACGATTAAAAAATCTACTTGAATCGGAATTTAAAGAAACAATCAATTTCATGTTGGAAAATGACTGCAAACTTGAACAGGAAAATCTTGATAAATGATATATTCCCTAATAAAATGGTGTTTATATGTCAAATATTCCCTCATAAAACCGTAGTAATATAGTAAATATTCGCTATTATTTTTGCAAAAGTATTGTGTTATTCATCATTTTGGACTATAATAAGTTTGAGGTGATTTGATATGTATTTGAAAAGAAAAATTGACGATTTTTTAATGGGGTGGAAAAATAACTCCGACAAAAAGCCTTTAATTATACGAGGTCCCCGACAGGTAGGCAAAACAGAATCTGTCAGGAAATTTGCAAACGAAAATTACAGGCAAGTTGTGGAAATAAACTTTATTGAAGAACCAAAATATAAAATTATCACTGAATCAGGATATTCCACGAATGAAATTATCAAGAGTATTTCTCTGCTTGACAACAGTAAAAAATTTGTTCCGAATGAAACTCTTATTTTCTTTGACGAAATACAGGATTTTCCCGAAATAGCCACAGCTTTGAAATTCTTTTGCATGGACGGAAGATTTGATGTTATTTGCAGCGGTTCCATGCTTGGTATCAATTACAACAGAATAGAAAGCAACAGTGTAGGCTATAAAGCAGATTACACTATGTATTCAATGGATTTTGAGGAATTTCTTTGGACAAAAGGATATGATTCTGCCGCAGATGAAATATTGGAACATATGAACTTATTAAAGCCTTTTTCAACGGTTGAAATGAATGTTTATAATTCTCTGTTCCTTGATTACTGTATTCTGGGCGGGATGCCTGCCGTAGTCAGACAGTATATCGAAAAAGGCACTTTTGAGGGTATTCTTGATATTCAGCGACAGCTTTTGAAAGACTATCAGGAGGACATCAAAAAATATGCTGACGGTGTGGACAAAACGAGAATACTGAATATTTTTCGTCATATCCCTGTTCAGCTTGCAAAAGAAAATAAGAAATTTCAAATCTCAAAAGTCGCATCAGGTGCAAGATTTAAAGACTACCGTGGCTGTATAGAATGGCTTGATGAAGCCGGACTGATAAATATATGCTACTGTATGCAGGTGCCGGAATTGCCTCTTGGCGGAAATTATGATGATACCAAATACAAGATTTATTTCAAGGATACCGGACTGTTGATTGCAATGCTTGATGAGGAAGCTCAGGACGATTTGCGTGTAAACAAAAATATGAATGTTTATAAAGGAGGTCTGTATGAGAGCATTGTTGGAGAAGCTCTTGTTAAATCGGGCTGTAAGCTATATTACTACAAAAAAGAAAATTCCACTCTTGAAGAAGATTTCTTTTTACGCACCAAAACAAAGCTGATTCCTGTTGAAGTGAAAGCTGCAAATAACAAATCAAAATCGCTTTCAACGCTTATTGAAAGCGAAAAGTATTCCGAAATAAGCTATGGAATAAAATTGTGTAACAGAAATATCGGTTTTGAAAATAATATTTATACATTTCCTCACTTTTGCACTTTTTTGTTAAAGCGTTATCTCAAAGATAAAGAATGATTGTTGATTTGCTTGTTCCCAAATTTTATCGGAAAATTAGCAACAGTTTCAGCATTACTTCCAACTTTCAATCACTCCATTATTATTGTTTGTTCTTTGTTTATAAGTATAATACTTTTATTTTGTTCTGAAAGTTCAATAACACGTTCATCAAATCCGCTTTTCGAGAACAATCCGTATATCATACGATAACCGCTGAATTCGGAAATTGTTCTGCATTTTTCCACGAGAGCAGAATATACCCTTATATCAACAGGTCTGTCGTAAAATTTGCACTCTCCGGCAAATATCGTTTTACTTTGGTTATCAACTGCAACGACATCAATTTCTGTGTTGCCGTTCCAATAAGAGCCGATTTTTGAAATATGAAAATCAATCTTCTTTTCTCTGCAAAGCTGTATGAATATTTCGGCACAAACTTTTTCATATACAAAGCTGACATGACGGTCAATAAAATTGCCGTTCAGCCTGTCAATGACATAATCTGCATTGTCAAGCTCCAATTCACTTCTGTACGGATAAACAAATTTGAACCAAAAATCCATAAATACATCACTTATATAATACAGTCCCTTACGACTTTTTTCGGGTTCTTTCTCTGTGACGGGAACTCTTTTCTCAATCAGAAACAAATTTATCAATGTTGAGAGATATGGACTTAAAGTGTTTGATTTGCTTTCGAGAACTGTTGCTATATCCGAAAGTTTGTGATTGCCCATTGAAATTGCCCTCATGACAGAAAAATAACTCAGCGGTTCACGCACTTCTTTCTCCAACAGAAACAAAGGTTCTTCATACAGAAATCCCGATTTACTCAGCACATTCAATCGGATATTTTCTTCAAGTGAACGGCTATTGCAGAAAAATTCAATATATTTC
>Ga0256407_10012574_pt1 | contig 11480 bp, 7 predicted proteins | sample RumenRJG_04DNA_FD_193489 | JGI IMG/M metagenome (GOLD analysis project Ga0256407, IMG submission 193489) | Bovine rumen microbial communities from Lethbridge, Alberta, Canada - RJG_04 | ecosystem: Host-associated > Mammals > Digestive system > Stomach > Rumen | place: Canada: Alberta | collected... | reverse complement strand
ATAACGGTACGCTGGAGAAGCAGTTTGCACTTTAATTATTTCTTTTCTGCGAATTGACCAAAGTACTTTAGGCAGACATCACGCCATTCGCGTGCGTTCTGCAATTGGTCATCCAGTCTCTCATCCACCTCGCGCCATCGTTGCTCGTCAATGAAATGACGCATCTTGGTGTGCCAGATGTTATGATGAGACTCAACAGTAATGACACCCAGATTATAATGATATTGCAGTGATTCCCACAATGTGGAACCGTCTTTCATGCGATAAGTCCAGGGTATGCGATGGAACCACAGCAACATGTCTTCAGGACAGGTCTCTATATTATTATAGGTACGCGCGATATCCTCACGATATTGGCTGGTTGCATCCGTTCCTGTGCTGGAGCGATCAAAACCGATACTGTCTTTGTTGGCTTTGTGATAGTAAACGGGACACCACTCCAAAGGATAGCTGGCTATGAAGCCATCAGGCTCTGGACCGTAGTGATGGTCAAACTTGAAGATGTGGTGCAAACCCAGGGGCATCATATAGTTGACACAAGCCTCACGACTTTCTTCCATCACTTTCGACATGGTTGAAACAAACTGGGCATCCTTAGTGAAAGTCTGCTTGAGCCATTCTTTGGCTATCTTTTTGGATGAAAGATTGGGGTTCCATGCCAAGCGTCCAAAGGCATACCAGTTTGCTTGTGAGAAATGATGACCACACCAATTCTTATCTTTACCGATGTTGGCTACTCCTGCAATGCCTTTCAGTTGAGAAGGTGATACGAAGGAGAAGAACTCTTTCCACATGGGGGCCAGATAGACCAGATGGCGACTCTGTCCCAGATACTCTTGGGTAATCTGCAGTTCTACCATGTTGGGTGTCTGCTTAATCTGGTCAAACACAGGACTGTAAGGTTCGCGGGGCTGGAAGTCCAACGGACCGTTCTTAGTCTGCAGAATCACATTGTCGCGGAACTTGCCATCCAAAGGCTTGAACTCAGAGACAGCTTGTTTCACGCGATCCTCTCCCTTATGGTTGGCACCATAGACGAAACAGCGCCACATCACGATGCCGTTAAATGGTTTCAGGGCATCAGCCAGCATATTGGCACCATCAGCATGCGTTCGACCGAAGTCGCCAGGACCAGGCTGACCCTCGCTGTTGGCTTTAACCAGAAAACCACCAAAGTCTGGAATCAGCTTATAGATTTCCTTGGCCTTCTTCTTCCACCACTTAGCCACACTCTTATCCAGTGGGTCGGCAGTCTTCGTTTCCTTCAATGCCATAGGCGTTGCGAAGTTGATGCTGAGATACACCTTCATATTGTAGGGGCGCAGGATATCGGCAATCTTCTTTACCTCCTTCAGATAAGGAGTCGTCAGCATCTTAGGCGAAGCATTGACATTGTTCAATACAGAACCATTAATACCTAATGAGGCATTGGCACGAGCATAGTCACGAATCAGTTGTTCGTCCAGATGGAACCATTCGAAGATGCTCTCACCAGCATAGCCTCGCTCAATGCTACCATCCAGGTTGTCCCAATGGTTCAGCAGGCGCAGGTTAAAGACAGGATGCGATTCTTCCTTTTCTCCACGAAGCAATGCGTATGCGCCATAAAGCAATCCTGCTTCACGACGGGCTGAGAGTGTCTTTCCGTCAAAGCGGTAGCCATCATCATCAGGCATCGAAGCATCAATGCGTAGGGTAATGTCAGTACCTTTGTAATAGGTCTGGAGTTCCTGACGGACAATGTCGATGGTGGGCGATTGCTGATCGCAAGTAACTTTCACTTTGTTGACGGGCTGGTAACGTAGCCACAACTGATGCCCATCTTCAGCTACACTATGCAGGCTGAAGAGGATGAATAGTGATAATAGAATTTTTTTCATTGTATACTAATAATTTTACAGGGTGCCCAGAAATGATATATTATGGCTAGTTTTCTCATCTTTGTGGTTGGTTTATTGTTTCAGTAGGTTTAGTGCTTGTTTGGGTGGCATGACATGATGTACTTTTTCTGTATATTCTGTCAACTTAGCACTGGCTGTAGCATGGATGTCACGCGATGAAGAACCAATGCGGAAGGTATAGTTGCCAGCCTCTGTAATCCACTGTGAGTTGGCTTCATCGAACGAGGCTAAGTCGCGCTTCTGGATAATCATGGTGAGTGTCTGGCTCTCTCCTGGTTGTAGGTTGCGCGTCTTGGCAAAGGCCTTCAGTTCTTGCACGGGTTTCTCTATCTGTCCCTTGGGGGCTGTTACGTAAACTTGTGCTACTTCCTTTCCACTAACATCGCCTGTGTTCTTAACAGTAATGGTAACGCTAACCAAATCACCGTTCACTTTTACCTTAGGCTGGCTGAATGCGAATGTGGTGTAGCTCAGTCCGAAACCAAAGGGATAAGCCACCTGCTTCTGGAAGGTGTCGAAGTAGCGATAGCCCACGTAGATGTCTTCCTCGTGGTTGGTGAAGTCCTCATTGGGGATACCGGCATCCCATCCCTTCATCTCTCGATACGTGTACATATCATAATCCTGTGGGAAGTTCTTCGTGGAAGGATGGTCTGTAGCAGCAATAGGCCATGTCATTGTGAGCTTTCCGCTGGGGTTGGCCTTTCCTGTCAGCACATCGGCCACACTATTACCACCTTCCTCGCCTGGTTGCCAAGCACACAGGATGGCATCCACACGGTCGCGCCAAGAGGCAGTCTCCATCACGCTACCACTATTGATAATCACAATGACGGGCTTGCCTTGTGCATGGAACTGGTCGCTCACACGGAATATCATGTCTTGCTCCATCTTCGAAAGGTTGAACTCGCCATCAATCTTACGATCAATGCCCTCGCCAGCCTGACGACCGATGGTCACAATGGCAGCATCAGCACCTATCACCTCATGCTGTACGCAACGTTCTGATATTTCTATCTCGTCCAGCTTGGGCTGTCCTTGGTCTAAGAACCACATCATGGGGTTCTTGTCTGCCTTCAACTTCGCCTTCGCGTATTTCACATAGTTCTGGTAAATCTCAGTCAATAGGGGAGTAGTGCTCACGCCTATGTTCTTCAGTCCAGTCACCATATCTACTACATAAGGAACATTGACACAACCAGAACCCAGTCCGCCAGAGAAGAAGTCGTAGCTGTTGACACCAAACAGTGCCACTGTCTTCAAATCCTTCATGGGTAGAACACCCGTATTCTTCAGCAGAACCATCCCTTCAGTAGACGATTGGCGTGTAATCTCAGCATGTGCCTTCAAGTCTGGCTTGTTAGAGAACTGATAACCCTTGAAGCGTGGGGTCTTCACAATGTATTCCAGCATATTGCGCACATTGCGGTCCACCTCTTTGATGTCTAGGCGACCAGCCTTCACGTCTTCCACAATCTCTTTGGCCTGAGCAGGATAGCCAGGCATCATCAGGTCGTTGCCTGCCTCTACTTCCTGACTTACGGGCAAGTCGGCTCGCCTACCAATCCAGTCGGTCATCACGATACCGTTGAATCCCCATTCGTCGCGCAGAATCGTGGTCAGCAGGTCTTTATCACCCTGTGCATATGTACCGTTTACCTTGTTATAAGCAGACATTACAGTCCAAGGGTTGCTCTGACGAACGGTCATCTCAAAGCCTTTCAGGTAAAGCTCACGAAGCGCACGCTGACTGACCCGCTCGTCAACCTTTGTACGAGCCGTTTCCTGTGAGTTCACAGCATAGTGCTTAATGCTCACACCAACGCCCTGACTCTGAATGCCCTTGGTCACGGCAGCACCAATCATACCCGTTACGATAGGGTCTTCTGAGTAATATTCGAAGTTACGTCCACAAAGTGGATTGCGATGGAGATTCAGACCAGGACCCAGGATAACGTCACAACCATACTCCAGTGTCTCGTTGCCAATGGCTTGTCCCACCTGCTCTACCAACTCCGTGTTCCACGTAGAGGCCAGACACGTGCCGATGGGGAATCCTGTAGCGTAGTAGGTCTTGGTGTCCCCTTTACGCTTGGCGTCAATGTGAACGCCAGCAGGTCCGTCGCAGAGTACTGTAGTGGGAATACCCAGTCGGTCAATGCCTACCGTTGTGCCAGCAGCACCAGCCACCAGCTTCTCCTGATGTCCCATCATGGCTCCAGAGCCAACGAATCCGTCGTTGCCACCGCCTACGAGCAACTGTGCTTTTTCCTCCAGCGTCATAGCCTTCAGCACCTCGTCAATATTGTCAGCTCTCAGTTTCGTTTGCGCATTCATTGTCATATTCATAAGCAAGGCCAGTAGCCCTGTGAAGATTATTTTTTTCATATTAATTGCATTGTTTTGGGTTATTCTGTCGCAAAGATACGAATAAGTGAGCAAAAAACCAAATTTTATTTGAGTTATTTCGAGCGTGAGTATCTTCGAGACAGAGTTATTAGTCCGACGGCACGGACTGCCAGTCCGTACGCTACGGAATCAGAGTTCGCTCCCAGATGTATAAGAAACGTACACCTTTGGTGTAAGAAGCGGTTAAATGTTTGGTGGTACCGTTTTTTATTCATACCTTTGCAGCCGAGAAATCATAAACGAAGGATGAAAAAGAGCATTTTTTTGATACTAATGGTTTTGTTGGTATGTTCGTGCCATCAACCTAGCAACCAACAGAAGACAAGTCAGGCAGACAGCTTGATAACAGCCACCCTGGAAACGGGTGATGACGACCGTGTGCTGGCGCTTGTCGACAGTTTGGAGGCTTGCAAAAGCATTTCTGCGCTGAAGGCTAACTTCCGACGTGGATATGCTTATGAGCGTAAAGGCATGAGGTATTACACAGAACTGTATTGGAAGAAAGTGCTCGACGAGAATAATCCTAGCGACGATGACTTGGCGTCGTACATCCATGCTGCCACGTTCTTGGCAAATCGTCAGGTGACGAAGAACGATTATGAGGGTGCTATCCGTACTGCCTCTGAGGCCTTGAAGCGAATAGACAAGTCGAAGGAGCAGAAGCCTTTGTTCAAGGCAATGCTCCTGCAAGTAGTGGGTAGTTGCCAGACGGAGTTGGAACAATCAGAAGCTGCTGATGAGACGATGAATGAGGCGTTCGACAATTTCCTCTTGGCCTTAAAAACCGATACCACAGACTACTCGATGCGTAACACCATCATCGGACTTTCAAACATCTCAAAGGACTATCTGGGGGTGAAACAGACGGAGAAGGCCACCATGTGGTATCATCGTGCAGATTCGCTGTTGAATGTCTTTAAGAAATATCCAGATGCGAAGGAGGAGAAGATAGACAAGATGCAGGGCTTGTTGCTCCAGCTTAAAATCAAGATAGCGGGCGCTAATAAGGATAAAGAAGGGGCAGCTAAGGCTTTTGAAGAATATCAGGAAACAGCGTATTCCAAGACCCAGGATGGGCGCTGGAAGATGATCAGTTACTTGATGAAGAATAAACGCTTCGACGAGGCTGCTGATATCTACATGCAGCTTGATAGTAGGCTTAGCCAGAAGAATGGAGGATTGTCGCTCGATAACATCCGTAAGCACTATGTAGGCAAATTCAAGGCAAACGTTCAGGCAGGTCGCAAGGATACGGCTTGGGTGGTGGCTGAGAAAGTGATGATGGCGCTCGACTCAGCTGTTAATGCCTATCAGCAGAGCGAAATGGCAGAGTTGACTACGATGTATCAGACGCAACAGAAGGAAGCCGAGATAGCTCGTCAACAAGTAGAACTTTCCAGTCAGCGATTCATCGGATTGGTTATTGTACTGTTGCTTATCACTACCTTCTTTGTCATCTATTCCGTGAACCGTCGTAAGGCACTGCATCAGATAGCCTTAGCCAAAGCTGCTAAGGAGAGGATGGAGTCGGAACTGCGTATTGCTCGTGACATCCAGATGTCAATGGTGCCTCACGAATTTCCCCAATTGGAAGGACTCGACATCTTTGCCTCGATGACTCCAGCCCGTGAGGTGGGTGGTGACTTGTATGACTATATCCAGATAGACAATGTGCTGTATTTCTGTGTGGGTGACGTGAGTGGAAAGGGAGTGCCTGCTTCGCTCGTGATGGCGGAGGTGACGAGACTGTTCCGTGCGTTGGCGAAACAGCGCATGATGCCAGAGGAGATAGCCACAAGACTGAACGACGAGTTGACGGAGAATAACAAGAGTGGTATGTTTGTCACGATGTTCATCGCCCTGGTCGATCTGACTACAGGTCATTTGGATTTCTGTAATGCAGGACATAATCCTCCTGTGCTTGGAGGCGATGCTGAGGGTGGTTCGTTCATGAAGATTCTTTCCAATGCTCCCATAGGCTTATGGGCAGGACTGAAGTTTGTGGGTGAAGAGATAGATACCATCAAAGGGTGCCCCATGTTCCTTTATACCGATGGACTGAACGAGGCAGAGAATCCTCAGCGTCAGCAGTTTGGCGAAGAACGTATGCTAAAAATATTGCGCTCTATTCGCTTCGAGAGTGCTCACAAAGTGATAAGTACACTCTCAAGCGAAGTAGAGCAGCATCGTAATGGAGCAGAACCTAATGATGACCTCACTATGTTCTGCTTTAAAATCAGATAAACATTATTCGTGAACGTAGAGGTCCCAGCCGAGATAAGTCTTAATGGCTTCGTTCAGAATGTCTACGACATCGGTGCGACACATAGCCACATGGTGTTCGAAACCATTCTTGCAGATATACTTCATCAGCTTCTGCAGGTTATCGACCTTGGTAACTGCGATACAGCCATCCATTCCGTAAGGATCGTTGGTGAGCTGGCCCTTGCCCAGATAGGCCTTGATGGTGCCCTTGGGATCGTCGGTAGAGATACGGAAGAAGGTGAAGGGGCCTTCACTGACCTTGGCATAGACAGCACCAAAGGTGTTGATCTTGCCCAGCGTGCGACCTAACACACCCAACGGTCCGAGCTTCATATCGCCATTGCCCACAAACTGCTTGGGGAAGTTGCCACAGTGGGTACATACACACTTGTTGCGATCCTCAGCGAAGTTGTTGTTCCAGTCGAGCAAGGCAGGAGCGTTCTGCGAAGCCAGTGAAAGGGCATACATGGAGATGGCTCCAGCAAGATCGGTCTCGCATGCAGCAGGAATCAGTTTTTCTGAGAGCATCGACATGGTGACACAGGGTGCGCAACCATAATTCTGCTCCAAGCTGTCCCAGCACTGAATAGCAACAGCCTGCACATCGTTGGCCTCAATCCAGTTCTCTACAGCCACACTGAACTTAGCCTGCAAGCCCAACTTCTCCTTGTACGAGTCGGGCACCTTGGCGTAGTTGCACGTGCGGTTGCACATCTCAATGAACTTGGGATCGTCGTCCTTGATTTTCTGGGCGGCATAGAGAATCTCAGAGAGGTCGGCAGGAACAACGGTGATACCTGAACGCTGCAACAGCTTCTCAGAGGCACGACAAGTGTTGAAGCCTAAGGGGCGCGTACCAATCTGCCCCAAACGACAATGACGCAAACCATTGACCACGCGACAGATAGCTGCAAAGCGGTCGATGTCCTTCTTCAGCAGGGGGTCGTAGATAGAATAGGTGTGCAGGGTAGTATCCGTAAAGGGAATGCCGTACTGATAGAGGTTATTGCACACACTGATTTTGCCACAGAAGGCATCACGACGTGAGTCGAGGTCAACCTTATCGTTCTCGTCATCGCAAGCCTGTACCATCACGGGTACATTCAAGTCGGCATCGCTGATGGCATTGATGATGCCAATCTCAAAACCGAAGTTAGGCAGACTGACAATGATACCATCAATCTCATCGCGATGCTGACGGAACTGCTTCGATACCTTCAGTCCGTCCTCACGAGTCTCGATGCTCGAACTGCCCGTTGGGGTAGCATCCTCAGGAAGGATGATATACTCATAACCACCTTCGTCGAGAGTCTTCAGCAACTGCTTGCGAACATCCTTAGCCAATTCTGAGTTAAAATAGGCGCGTGTTCCGATAATCACGCCAAAACATGTCTTTCCGTTTTTCATATTTGCTTAGTTTTAGTTCTTTACTTTTTCTTTATTTGATGAGCTGGTTCACGGCATTGCGCCAACCCTGATAGAGGGTGTTCTTCTGTGGGTTGGGCTGAGGCTGGATGACTTGGGTAACCTTGCGCAAGGGTGCCACTTCGTCGAAGCTCTTCCAAATGCCACGGGCGAATCCGTTCATGATGACAGCACCAAGGGCTGAAGCATCGTCAACCTCTGTACAAACCACAGGGGTGTCAAGCATATCGGCCTGGAACTGCATCAGGAACTTGTTCTTCGTAGGTCCACCATCAGCGGCAATCTCCTTCAGGCGTCCTCCTGTGGCACGAGCCATCACGTCAATCAAATCCTTAATCTGATAGGCGATACTTTCCAAAGCAGCACGCAGGAAGTGTGCTTTTGTCGTAGCAAAGGTCAGTCCGAAGACAGCTCCCTTAACCTCGCTCTGCCACCAGGGAGCACCCAGTCCAGAGAAGGCGGGTACGATATATACGCCACCATTATCCTCTACAGAGGTTGCCAGCGCTTCCATCTCAGCGGGATGACCCACCAGTTGCAACTGATCTGCAATCCATTTCAGCGTAGCACCTGTGCTGTAGATGTTGCCTTCGAAACCATAGTAGGTCTTGCCAAAGGCAGAGAAGCCAACGCTGGTTACCAAACCTTCTGGTGCAGCCTTAGGCTCTTCACCGATGTTCACCATCACGCTGCTGCCTGTGCCATAGGTTACCTTTCCTGAACCAGGCTCAAAGCACATCTGTCCAACCAGTGCTCCATGAGAGTCGCCCAATACACCAGCAATCTGGATGGGCTGAGGGAAGATGCCTTCGCAGGTTGTCTCACCATAGATAGCATCGCAAGGAAGAATGTCTGCCATCATGGAACGGGGAATGTCGAACAGTTTCAGCAGGTCGTCGTCCCAATCCAAGGTATGGATGTTGAACAGCATGGTGCGCGAAGCATTGGTATAGTCAGTAGCAAACACCTTACCTTGTGTCAGTTTCCAGATGAGCCAGGTCTCGATGGTACCCATCAGCAGTTCACCTCGTGAACATAACTCGCGGGCACCCTCTACGTTGTCGAGCAGCCATTTAATACCTGTTGCGGAGAAGTTGGGGTCAATCAGCAGTCCGCTCTTCTCCATGACCATCGAACCCTTCCCGTCTGCTCGAAGCTGGCGACAAAGTTCCGCACCGCGCGTGTCTTGCCAACCCACAGCATTGGCGATGGGCTTGCCCGTTGTCTTGTTCCATACCACCGCGGTTTCACGTTGGTTGGTAATGGCAAGGGAGACCCTTCCCAACCTCCCCTGTTCAGGGGAGGAGCCTTGTTCTCCCCTTAAGCAGGGGGAGTTAGAGAGGGTCTTAATGGCTTCTATCATGTTCTGATAGATCTCCTCTGCGTCGTGCTCCACCCATCCTGTTTGTGGATAGTATTGCTTATGGTCCACATTGGTACGCGCCAATACCTTGCATTGCTCATCAAAGAGTAATGCCTTTGTCGACGAGGTACTTTGGTCTATTGCAATGAATCGTTGTTCCATAGTCTTGTTTTTTTGCAGCGGACGACAACGGACTTTTTCAGACTGTCCGTTTGAGTCCGCGTAAGTCCGTTGCTAAATAAAAGAAAGGATAGCTTTTACAATACCTTCTGCATCAAGACCATAGTGGTGGAAGATTTCTGCATTAGTGCCATGAACCACATTCTCGTCAGGAATACCCAGAATGCGAACGGGAACAGGATTTTCTGAGATGGTCTCGCAAACCATAGCGCCCAAGCCACCAAACTGAGAGTGCTCCTCGACAGTAACGATACGTCCCGTCTCCTTAGCTGCCTTGCGGATAGCCTCCTCGTCGAAGGGCTTGATCCATGAGCAGTCGAGCACACGGGCAGAGACGCCTTGCTCCTTCAACTTCAATCCAGCCTGCCAAGCGTGGTAAACGGTCTCACCCGTAGCTACGATGGTAACATCCTTACCATCCATAATCTGGATTGCCTTACCCACTTCGAAGTGGAAGTCGTCGTTCTCATAGACATCGGGCACAGCAGCACGACCCACGCGAACATAGCACGGTTTGTTGAAGTCCACCAGGAACTTCACCAACTTCTTGGTGACGCGCCAATCAGAAGGCAGACAAACGGTCATGCCTGGGAAGGTGCGCAGAACGGCAATGTCGTGCAGAGAATGATGGGTAGCACCCAGTGCACCATAGGCCACACCACCTGATACACCTAAAATGGTGACGGGATTCTCTGAATAGGCCAAGTCCACCTTGACTTGCTCCAAGCTTCGAGCCACATAGAAGCAGGCGGGGCCACAACAGAACACTTTCTTACCACTATGTGCCAGACCAGCAGAAATACCTACGGCATCCTGCTCAGCAATACCACACTCTACAAACTGCTCAGGCAGTGCATTGGCATAATCGCCCAGTGTTACAGAACCACGTGCATCAGTGGTTACAGCAATAATATCTTTATCTTCACGTGCCAATTCCAGCAACGTGTCAGTAAACTGTTTTCTACAAGCTATCATAATTTTATTTGTTTTTACCGCAGATTACGCAGATTATACAAATTTTTCTGCTTGGGGACTGTATATATAATCTGTGAAATCTGCGTAATCTGCGGTTATTATTACTCCATACTCTTAATTCGTAGTTCTATTTCCTTGACGGCCTCTTTGCACTGTTCTTCGTTCAGCACGCCATGATGCCACTTGGCAATACCTTCCATGAAGCTGACACCCTTGCCCTTCGTGGTGTTCGACACAAGCAGGTGGGGCTTCTTGTTCGTATAGTCGATAGCATCGAAAGTCTTCACGATGTCTTCCATCGAGTCGCCATTCATCTCGATAACGTCCCAACCAAAGGCACCCCAGCGCTCCTTGATAGAGTCGATGGGCATCACGTCCTCCGTATTACCGGAAATCTGCAGATGGTTGCGGTCGATGATGGCCACCAGATTGTCCAACTCGTACTTATGACCAGCCATTGCAGCCTCGTAGATAGAGCCTTCGCCCTGTTCGCCATCGCCCATCAGCACATAAGTCTTCCAAGCCTTCTTGTCCATCTTAGCAGCAATCGCCATTCCTACGCCAATGCCCAGTCCGTGACCTAAGGCACCAGAGTTTACCTCAATGCCAGGAACTTCAATAGTAGGATGACCAGAGAGGATAGATCCAAACTTACCCAGTGTGTCGAGCACTTCTGGTGCGAGAAATCCTTTCGCTTCCAGTGTTACATACAAAGCTTCCACACAATGTCCCTTCGACAATACAAAGCGGTCGCGCTCTGCAGCCTTGGGCTCTGCAGGATTCAGGTTCTTCATCACATGGAAATACAGTGCCGTCATCACGTTCAGGCACGACAAGTCGCCACCAATGTGGCCAGCCTTGGCAGCATACACCACTTCAACAAGGCGCTTACGGTTTTTCTCCGCAAGCAATTCCAATTCTTTTACGTCCATAGTTGTTTTTAAGTATATATACTTTTTATC
>Ga0256407_10012569_pt1 | contig 11482 bp, 7 predicted proteins | sample RumenRJG_04DNA_FD_193489 | JGI IMG/M metagenome (GOLD analysis project Ga0256407, IMG submission 193489) | Bovine rumen microbial communities from Lethbridge, Alberta, Canada - RJG_04 | ecosystem: Host-associated > Mammals > Digestive system > Stomach > Rumen | place: Canada: Alberta | collected... | reverse complement strand
TTTAAATGATTAAACAATATGTACACATTACATTATAGAAGGAGGAGTAATTAAATTATTATTCTCTCTAATTTAAAACCTCAAATTACAGATTCTTTATTTTTAGAAAATTTAAAAAAAAAAAAAATTATAAATATAACAAATTTTTTCTATTAAATATAATTCAAATGATGAAGGAATTTTTGTAGTTGGAGATGAATTATTTTTAACTAAAGAATCTAATTATGTTGTAAAAGCACTTAAATATATTGATTATGTAAACCAATTTTTCAAAAATATGATTTTATTTTTAATAAAGAAGGAAGAACTATTGGAGTTTATAATAAAAATGTTTCTAGATATAATAAAATTTGGAATAATATTTGGTTTTTATATTTTTTTAATTATCTTATTAATTATTATAATATTTTAACTGGATATGCTTTTTATATAAGGTTAAAGGTACCAAAAAAAAAGTTTATATAAATGAAGATAATTATTATTACTCTATTATAATTAATGCAAATCTGCTTTAATATAATATTTATTTAATAAAATTTTAATATCAATTTTTTAAATTATGAATTGTGTGTTTTAGTTTAAAATTTATTTAAAAAAAAAATTAAAATTAAACTCTTAGTTTTTTTAAATATTCAATAAATAAATTCTTTTTAATAATTCAATAAATAAAATAAAAAGTTTTTTTCATAATTTCAAATATTTATTTTTTTTCTTCTCCTTTCTCCCAAGTAATTTCATATTTTCCTTTACCAAAATATTTTTCAAGCATTTTACTAGTTAATTCATGATTACAAGGACCATAAACACTTGATTCTCCATGAATATGAATTTTATTTCCATTAAATTCAATTTTTCCTCCTCCAAGTACATCAAAATTATATTTTTCTTTATCAGTTGGATTTAATTTTTCCATAAATGCATCAAATATATTATTATGATATTTACATGTTGCTGTCCCTTTTATTACTAATCTTTCATCCTCTTTTTTTTCTTTGTTTGTTATTTTTATTTGAATATATTTAAATTTTCCTTCTTTATCAATGTCAATTTCTGGAATTTGTTTTTCTGTTTCCATTTTTTTATGAATTTATATAAGTTATATATCATTTAAAAATATTATGTTTTATTTAATTAATCTACTATAATAATTTTAAAATAAATTTTATATATATATATATGATAAATTATCGTAAATTTTTATATTAATAAATATAATTTTTTTAAGTTTTGTATAGTTATTTAATAATTTTTATTCGAATTTATTAATATTGATATATTCTTTAATTAACATTAAATTAAAAGTATAAATTAATCAATTTTAATCATAAAATTCTAAAATAAATTGATATTTTAAATTGATATTAAAAATCATATGAACACAATTTATGTTATTCATTAAATAATTTTTATATTTATTATGGAAAATAAATATACAAATCATTATATATAAAAACATTTTATATTGAAATCATATGAATCACAATCTTTATATTATTATAATTTTTGAAATTAAAAAAATGGACACTAAATTTTTTTTAGCATTTCATTAAATTTGCTTAATGGACTTTTTTTTTTATATTCATCATTTGGAAGAATAAATTTCTTAATTAATTCTTCATCCAAATCAGCAAAAGGATTTTCAATAACTTTTGATTTTGTTTTTTCAAAATAATGCTGAAAAAATTCTAAATAAAATAAATTAGGGTCATTTAAATTTAAATAATTTCTTTCCATATTTTGATGAATTACATTCAATAAATTTTTTTTTGTTTTTTTCCTTTTAAAGTTTTTATTTTTTTCATTACCTAATTTAAATGAATGCGTTGATATATTTGATTTTGATTTTTTTGAAATTAAACTACTCATATTATTTTTTTTACTAATAGAAGAATTTTCTAAATTATTTGCATTTGAATTGACTGTTAGATTATTTTTATTTTTAATATCATTAAATTTAACTGTATTTGAATTTGTTTTTCTAATATTAACTCCTTTTGATTTTTTGCTTCTTTTTTTTAAATTACTTTTTATTGAACTTTCAAATTCATTAAATCTAATTAATGTATTTCTAATTTTTCTTTGAATTTTTAAACTTTTAGAATATTTATAATTACTAATTTTATCAATATTATCATATTTACTATCAATTGAAAAAGAAATCTCAGTAGAACAAATAGAAATATTATTATTCTCACTATGAACTCTTGATTTTAAAAGACTTTGTATATTAGATAAAATAATATTTGGATTTAAATGTTTATTTTGATTTTCTGATGTTGCAATAGTAGTTTCAAAAGGATAAATTTCATTATTAATTTCATTTGGTTTATATGGAGTTATATTAATTAAATTAGATTTTGAACTTAAATTTTTAATATTATCATTAGAATTTTCTAATTTTTTTCTATTTTCATTTTCATCTATTTTTAAATTTAGTTTATTATTATTTTTACATAAATTTTGTTCATTTAATTTTACATTATCATCATCAATGCTTCTAAATGAAACTATTTTTGTTATAACTGATTTTTCTGAAAGATTTGATTTAGTATAATTAAAATTATTTGTTTCTGATATATCAGATTTTTCAAAATTATTTTTATTTAAAGAATGTTCTGATTTATCTTCAAAAGTTTTTGATTCTTTTATTGTTTTTAAAGATTTAAATTCTTTATTTTTTTTTGTATTTTCTTCTAATATTTTTTTATCAATTTTTAATTGAGTTCTTTCATCTTCATCTAAAGTTAATTCTGTTAAAGAAGGAATTGACTGTAAATCAGTATTTTCAATTATACTAGTTGATAAATAAATTGTTTGTTCATTATCATTATCTGAATATTTATTTTTATTAAATATTTTATATATTTTATTTATTAATCTTTTAATTTGTTCCCAATTAAACAGTGATTTTTTATTTATTTTCTTCCATATATAAGGATAACTTATTGAAATTTCAATAGCATCTTTTTTATTTAAATAAAATAATTCAGCTTTCATTGATTTTACTTTAACTCTTAAATTACTTCTTTTATTTAAAAACATTAAAATATCCCCGAAATGTTCATTTTTTTGAAGTTCTAATACTTTATAATATCTAGTATTTTTTATTATTTCATTTTCTTCATCTTCTTCTTCTTCTTCATCTTCACCTGCCATTAAATTTTCTAAAAATATATCTTTTTGTTCATCTTTTGTTGAATTTGATTTTTTAACATTTTCAAAAACTATAGGAAGATCTAATGATAATCTTCCAGATTTAATAAAAATTATATCATCAACAAAATCACCATCTTTAACAAGAATATCATTATTCAAAGCTAAAATTGGTTTAAAACTTAATATAACTTTTACAATAAAATCAATATTATTAAAATTTTTAAAAAATACAAAATTATTAATAATAGATTCATACATATGATATACTAATTCATTTTTCAATCCAACAGGAAGAGAATTAATAATTAATTTTTTATCTTTTTTCTCACTAAATAAATTCCTTTTTAAATAAGAATTAATTCTATTATATAAATCATCACTTAATTCTGGAAAAGAAACTCTTATATCATTTAAAATTTCACATTTTTGATGATATTCTTCATTTTTATCACTAATAACTTTAACATAATTACTAATTTCAGTTAAAGCAAAAGAATAAGCAAAAATACCAACAATTTCCATAAATAAACCAAAAACTTTTTCAATCGGAGTAATACATGATAAATCACCATAACCAACAGTAGTTACTGTTGTTATAATGTAATATATTGCTATTAAATATAATCCTTTAAAATCTTTATTTTCATATCCAAAATGAATTATCCATCCTGGATATTGATTTTTTCCTATGAAAATAAATATACATGATACAATATGAATTCCTATGAAAAATACTGAAATACTTTCATATAATCCTAAATATATATTGAAATGTTCATATTGATTTAAGTAATTTTTTATATATTTTGTTAACCAATTTTTATTAAAAACTTTTATTGCTTTTGGTAATTGTATTATTATTAATAAATAATAGATGTTATTTTGATATAAAGGAGCAATTAAATAATGCTCATCATTACATTTTTTATCAAATATTGAAAGAAAAGTATTAAATGGAATTGCTGCTAGGAAATCTATAAGAAAATAAGTTCGTAAATAATGTTTTCTAATATCATATAATTCAGTTTGTAATATATCATCATGATTATAATAAGCTAAAAAGAAAGGAATAATATTATCAATAATATATAAAATATCAGTTATAATATCAATAAAAGTAGTAAAATGGAAAAATTTTCCTAATCTACAATAAATATCATTTTTACCTAAAAATAAAGGTATATAAATTAAATCATAAACAGTAAAAATAACAAGAAGAACATCAAGAAGAATAATAAATTTATTATCAGGATCAATATAATAATTATTATAAGATAAATCTTCTTCATCTAATGAATCATAAACCTTAATAACTCTTTGAAGCATTCTATATCTTTCTTTATCAATAATTTCTTCTCCTTCTTTTTCACTTTCATTTCTATTAAAAAAACTATCAGAACTTTCATTTTCTTCATTATCTTCCATTAAAAATGTTTTTCCTTTAGAATTAATTTGTTTAATTTTAGTATAACCAATAACACTTTTTTTAAAATCTTTTTGTAATTCATTTAATTGAATAATATTTTGATTAGATAATCCAGTTAAAGATATAATAAAATCATTATTATCATTATCATCATAATTATCAAATTTAATAATTTGAGTTTTATTTTGTCTTTTTTTAGAAACAAAAGTAGATAAAATTTCATTTGTTTTTCCATCAAAAAATTCTGGTTGTTCAAAAAAAGAAAATTCAGTATCATGTATTGTTTTAAAATCAGTTCTTTTTTTTAAAATATCAGTATTATCTTGATCATTTTTTTTATTTTTAATATTTTTTAAAGAACTTCCTAAGGGTCTTCTTCTTTGTGATTTTGTTAAACAAATATTTTTATTTAAATTAGTAAATGAAGTTGCTTTTCCTTTTTCATCATCGTCAGTAAAATCTAATTTATTATTGTTTATATCTTTTGAATTTATTGAATTTTTATTATTAATATCTTTTGAATTTATTGAATCTCTTTTTTTATAATTATTATTAGTAAAACTCTTTTTACTATTAATTTTATTAAAATTTTGAATATATGATTCATCATCATTTTTTTGAATATCATTATCACTATGATGTTCTCTGAAATATTTTTTTTTTACTCTAGCTTGTTTTTTAGTAGATAATTTTTTAACATAATTTTCAGGATTTAATATTGATTCACTTGATTTTTTATGTGATGGTTTATTATCCATTTTATACTCGTATTTATTTAAATTAATAATCAATATTATCTATTCTTTTTTTTTATATAAATAAAAACTTTTTAATTGCTTATTAATATATTATAATATTTTTTTTTTGATTTATTATTATTATGATAAAACTTTAATTAGGATTAGAAATTATTTTATATTGTATAAAAATTTTTATACAATTTTTATATTTTATTATTTTTCATGATAATTAAATTTTTATGATGGATTTTAATATGATAAATAATTATAATTGGGAATTAAAATTAATAATTATTTAATTATTAATTATTGATTTTATATTTTAAATAAAAAAATAACTATTAGACAGATTAAAAAAAGTTATCAAAAAATAAAAATCAATTACACTCTTTGATAAATAATCGGAAAGAGAATTTATATTATAAATATGTTAAAATAATTTTTTCTTTTAGAAGATAAAATATTTTTTTAAACATAAATATATAATTATAAAATATATTATAAAAAAAAAGATTTAATTTTTTAATTATAAACATCCAATTAAAAAAATTTATAATAATTTAATCATAAAAATATAATCAAAAAAAGAAAAAAAATGTGTTATGAATTTATGGAATTTTTCAAATGGTTAATTTATCTAATATGTTTTCTTATGTTTTTATGTATTATGTTAACACCTTATGTCTGTAATAATATATTTTTCAAAATTTCATCAAAAGAAATAACTACAGAAACAATAAATGATTCAGATACACATTCTATATGTTCTGAATATTCAAGTAAAAGTGAAGAAAAAAGATTAAATATAATAACTAAAAAGTTTACTAAATATAATAAAATTATACCAGAAGGTATTTTTGAATTTAAAAGAAAATTTTTAAATCTTATTTATGGAAATAAAAAAAGTAAAGAAAGATTTATGAAAGATATAAATGGATATGAAAAAAAATTTAAAATAATTAATAAAGGAAAAAATAATAATAAAGGTTCTGTTAAATTTAAAGAAAATGAAGAATTTTTGTTTTTTGATTAAATAATTATATGAAAAGTAAAGAATAATAATTAAATAATTTACTTAAAGTGATTATCTAAGTTAAAATAAATTATTTCAAATCAACTAATATATCCATTATATATTATAAAATATTTAATATTTTAATTATAATTAATATTTTAAAACTAATATTGTTATTATAAATATTGTGAAATAAATTACTTATTATTAATAATAATATTTATTTTTATATTTAATTTTAAAAAAAATTAATACTTAATCTTCTTCTTTTAAACGCATTATTTTTTCACATGTTTCTAATGTTTTTTTTGTTTGTATATGTTCATTTTTTTCTTTTAAATATAAAAAAATCCAAGATTGCATTTCTTCATTTAACATTGTTAATCTTTCATTTATTGTTTCATGTATTATTTGTAATTTTTTTATTTCTGTTTTATCATCTATAATAATTTTTTGAAATAATTCTAATTTTTTAATATTAATTTTTTTATCATTTTCTAATTTTGATATTCTTTCTTCATATTTTTTTTGAGAGTCATTTAAAATTGCATTTTTAATATTTAAATCAAATGTTAATTGATTAAGTGATTGATTAAGATTTTTAATATATAAGTTTTTATTTTCTAATTCATTAGTTATTTTTAAATATTTATTATAATATTCTTTGTTTTTTTCTAGTAATAATGTTAAATCTTCAATTTCTGAATTTAGTTTGAAAACTTCTAATTTATATATATTTTGATTATTATTTTTTGAAGTAAAAGAATTATATTTCTTTAATTTATATAATTTCTCTCTTTCAGTCATTGATTTATAATTTTCATTTAAAATATTATTCATTTTTTCAATTCTTAGATTTGAATAATTTAAAGCCAAATTTTTTTTATTTAACATATTATTTTTATTTATACTTTCTGATAATTCTATTAAAACATTTTCTAATATTTTTAAGTGATTTTTAATCCTTTCTAAAACATAAATTATAAGTTTTTTCCATAAAGAAAAATCTAAATTTTTTCTTAAATCATCGAATAAAAAATTTATAAATTCATTATTATAATTTTTTAAATCATTATAATATTCTTCAATTTCATTGTTTCTATCTTTAGATATATATTCAATATAATTATTTCTTGTTTTTAAATATTTATCCATTAATTGAATTATTTTAATCATATATTCTGATTTAAAAGATAATTGTTCATTTTCATTAATTCCTTTTGCCAAAAAAAATAATGGTTTTTTTATTCCAAGTGTGGTTTCTATATTAAATTTATTATTATATCTTACAGGAATAGATTTTATTTTTGATAAATCTAATTTACTTTTTGGAACATATTTTAAATTTAAATTATTTGATGATGTATTTGATATATTTAATTTACTTATATTAGAAAGATGACTAGATGAATTTGATTTAAATATACTTTTTTCATTTGTTTTTGATATAATTTCCTTAAAATGATTTTTAATTTCTGAAAAAGAAGAAATAGGACCATCAATTAAAATAGTTGAAATACCTTCATTACAATTATCTTCTGTTCTAATTTTTAATATATTTCTATTTATTTTTTTATTAATTGAAAAAAATAGATTTTTTTTTAACTCATTCATTTTTTCAAATTGTTAATTTATAAATTAAAATAAGAATTTAAAATAATTTCTAAAAATATGAAAACTTTTGATAATGATAATTTAGTTCAAACAAAAGAAATTGAATATCAAACACCAAATGATGTAATAATAGATGTAAAGGAACCAACAAATGATGATAATTTTGTTAATTTAAATATAAATGAAGAACAAAGTAAAAATGAAGCATTAATTAATAATAATACAAAAAATATTGATTCATCAGAAGATTATAAAAGTGCATTAAGTCACATGACATATCAATCAATGACTTCTCAAAGTCAAATTTCTTCATTAAAAAATAAGAGAATTCCTTTTAAAATAAAACAAAAATTCCAAAATGATCATTCTGATGATAATTCTTTATTTGGTGCATCAAGTTTTGATGATTCAAAAGATGAAAGTATTTTAGATGAAATATATGATGATATTAGAAAATGTATTTTAAATAATGAAATAAGTAGAATTAATCAATTTAAAGAAGAAATTAATACAAATGAAATTAGATTAAGAAAAGAAAAACATAATAGAAAATTGAAAAAATTACTTGATTTAGAAAAAGATTTAAAAAATTCTAGAGGAAATTATATTATTGAAAATAATGAATTTAATGATGATTTTATTTTAGCTAATATTGATCCTAATAAAGGATATGAAATTATTACTAGAGAAGAATTAAATAAAAATTTTGAAGAAAAAAAATTTAAAGATTATGAATATTATATTGAAAAAACTTTTTGATATTATTTTTTTAAGATATATTATCAAATCAAAATATGAAAAAAATAAATATCAATAAATAAAAATCATATTTTTATTATTAAAGTATTATAAATTTTATAAAACAAATATAAAAAAAGATTATTTAGTATTTAAATAATTTGAATTTGTTATATTTAAATTATTTTTTATTAAAATGAATTTAAAAGATTAATTTTTATTTATTTTTATTTTCTTAAAATATGAATGATAATAATAAAAAAATAAATTTTATTCTTAAATCCATTTAAGATAATAATTATACTATTTTCAAAAATATGTTTTAATATTTATAAAATTATTTGAAAATTAAAAATTAATGATAATCAAAAGATTCAGAATCATAATTTAATTGATTTGATTTCTGTGATAAATTAGGACTAGATTTATTCACTAAATAATTTAAACTTAAATTTTGAGAATTGGTAAAATTTTTATCAGAAACTACTAAAGGATTAAATAAAGATGTAGTTTCAATTTTAGACTGTTCTAAAGATTTATTTTGATTTAATATTGAATTTTCAGTAAAAATAATATTATTATCATTATTATTATAATTATAATTATTATTACTATTTTTTTTATATTTTTCCTTATTATTTTTTATTTTATTTATAATATCATCATTCTCATCAATATTAATATTCTCTATATTTTTTTTTATATCAACAATATTTATACTATTTACACTTAAAGAACTTGTATCTTCTAATATATTTTTTTTTTTATTTTCAATTATTTTCTCCTTATTTTTATTCTCATTAATATTACAATTATAATTATCAATCTTTTTATTATTATTATCATAAATAAATTTATTATTATATTCAATACATTTATTAACATATTCTTCAACTTTTTCAGTTTGTTCTTTATTTAATAATTCAATATCAAATTCAACATATTTATCAGTAATATTATTAATATCAGTGAAAAAATCTGATAATAAAGGAATAATTCCTTGTAATTGAATTGAATTTAAAGATTTAATTTTTTCACATAAAAGATTTTTTTCTTCATTTAATAAAGATTCATTTGTTGTAAAACTATTATCTTTAATAATAGGAGAAATTAAAGGAATTTTTCCTTGTTTTTGAATATTAAAATATGAATTTGATTCAATTTTTAAATTAGATGAATTTGTTTTAACTTGAAATAATGATATACTTTCATCTATTGATAGTGAATTATAAATTTTAATTATAGTTTCTTCATTTAATTTATCAATATTATTAAATTCTTCTTCTGAAAATTTACATAATTTTTTTATTTGATTTATTTTATTTTTTTCTTTTTGAAAACAATATAACCAAAATTTTCTAATTGATAATTTAAATTGATAAAATGAATCATATTTTCTTTTTATAACATTATTTTCAATATCTCTTATTGAAGGATTATTATAAATGAAAATTGGTTCTAATTCAAATTTTCTTGAAAATTGATATAAAAAAATTAAGCATTTACACCTTATTATAAAATTTGAATTTAAATGAGTTTTTCCTTTATATATCAGTTTAATATAATTATCTTTTATTTTTTTAATTTCAATATTATCATCATTTTGATTTTGTTTTATTTCTTTATTTGAAATTATTTCATTTGATGTTCTATTTATTTTTTGATTTAATAAACTTTTTTTTTTATTTGATGAATTATATAAATATTTTCTATTATATTCACTTTCTAAAATAAATTTTGTTCCATAAGGAAGATTTTTATTTATTAGGAAAGCTTCTACTGGAGTTAACTTATATATTCCTAATTCATTTGTTTTTTTATCCATTTTCAAAATTTCATTTAAATTTGCCATCGTTAAAAACAAAATATTATAATAAATAAAATAAAAAAAGGAGAAATTGAATAAAATTTTTTTCATTTAAATATTATTATAATTCTTTTTAAAATATAAATTTAAGGTATTTTTTTTTTCAAACACCATAAATTTACTTATATATATATTTTACTTTAGTAATTTCATTTTTTTTAAATTTTAAATTTTTTTATTTATTTTTCTTTGTTCTTTTTAGGGAAATAAATTTTATTATTTCTTTAATTTAGACTTAATTATTTAATGGATGGAAATGAAAAAAATAAAGAAACATTATTAACTTTAACTACAAATAATACAAATACAATTATTTATAATGAAATTAATTTCCCTTATGAAGAATTAAAAAAACATTTATATTTACACAAAAAAGAATTATATAATAATTTAGAAATTAATTTTGATGATATTATGAAAAATTATATTGGAATTTCAACTTTAATTTTATCAAAAAAAAATAATCCTACACTTGATTTAACCAATGATATTATTCTATCAATTAAAGCTATTGAACAATATAAAAATTTTCCTTATGAAAAAATATATAAAGATTTAGAAAATTATTATAAAAATAAATTAAAAAAAAAAAAAAAAAAAAAAAAAATAGAAAAAAGAAAAAAAAAATAAAAAAAAAAAAAAAAATATAACAAAAAAAAAAAAAAAAAAAAATAAAAAAAAATATTAAAAAAAAAAAAAAAAAAAAAAAAAAAGAAATATAGAAATTGAAAAAAGAAAAGAAAAATTGTATAATAAACTTTATAATAATAGAAAAAGATTTATAATAGGAATTTATACTTTAAGAAGAAATAAGTCATGTTTAATTGAAAGGAAATTTAATAAATTAAATTTTAATGAATCAGATGAAAAAAAATGTAAAAAAAAAAATAAAAAAAATATTAAATAAAAAAAAATATTGTTTGATA
>Ga0256407_10012564_pt1 | contig 11487 bp, 14 predicted proteins | sample RumenRJG_04DNA_FD_193489 | JGI IMG/M metagenome (GOLD analysis project Ga0256407, IMG submission 193489) | Bovine rumen microbial communities from Lethbridge, Alberta, Canada - RJG_04 | ecosystem: Host-associated > Mammals > Digestive system > Stomach > Rumen | place: Canada: Alberta... | reverse complement strand
TCCTCGTGATCCGTGAGAAGCATCTGGTACTTGATCCGATCCTCAAGCCCGGCCCTTGTCTCCTCTTGTAACTGGATCACTCTCTTTTGCACTTGGAGGAGCTCCGTCTTTAATGCCTCGATCTGAGCTTGATACTCTCCATTGTCGGCCTGAGTGTCCTCGATCTTGACCACAATCGGAGACAGCCTCCGTCTCTCTGACAGGAACTTTTGAGCGTACTCGTCAAGATACTTTGTGTTGTCCATCGTTACGATGTGGCCCTCAAGATCCTCAGCGTACTTAATTACTTGTTTCCTGACGGCCTCATAAGTGATCCGCTTTTCCTTTGCAAATTGCCTCAGTGTTACGAGCTCCATGATACCCCCTCACAACTTTGGGTTGTGATAACTCCTTGTGTGTGGTTGTTTGTGCGATTAAGACGGCTAAATAAGCCACATACAACTATTGCAGATACAAAACCTCGTGTAACGAAAACTTGTGTCTTTTTCATAGTATCATCCGGGAAATTTAACGTCAATTATTAACCTATCAAGGGACGTTCCCAGAGGCTCATAGAGGCTCGTTTATGTGTGGGCATAGAGAAACCCGGAGGACGCTCAAAACGCGCTCTCCGGGCCCTCAGAACCGTTATAACGATATGATTTACTGTTGTGCTTTCAGCTCTCTCTTGTACTTGTAATAAGATCCCCGAGCGCATCCGATCAGCTTGATCACGTCCGCATCAGAGAGCGTCCCCTCAAAGTCCTGAGAGTGTTTCCGGATGATTTCCTTTGCCCGGAGGCTCTTCTTAGTTGTCAGTTTTGCCCCCATCGGCTGTCCGATCTGTTTCCCATTGAGACGAGCGGTCTCGATCCCTTCCCTCGTTCTCTGGTGGAGATCGTCCACCTCTTTCTGAGCCTGATCGAAAGCAAGCCGGATCTGTTCCTTAGCAAGACTCATGAGATACTTATTGACTCCCTCGAGGATATAGTCCACATTGGTTCCCGTCATCGGAACACCTGACTCAAGAGCTTTCCGGTATGTGTCGCTGTTGATGTGTGGCTCTTTCAGAAATACAAGGTTCACTCCCTTCTTAAAGAGCTCCTCATATACCAGAAAGCCCTCCTCCGCGTCACGGGACATCCTCGACACCTGGTCGAATACGATCGTATCTCCGGACTTTACTGTCTTATAGATCTTGTTCCATCCCGGACGATCGAGCTTTGTTCCGGTGAACTCGTCCGTTACAATAATAGCCTCCGGATACTTGTCCTTGATATTCCTGATCTGTCTTTCAATGTTCTGCTGTTTTGTGCTCACTCGTGCATACCCGTAAATTTTCATGATTCCCCGTCCTTTCTATGTTGTGTCATTTCTGACGTTCGTTTCTTTTGACACTTCAAAGTTAACATATAAAGGACAAGGAATCAATAACTTTTGATACTTTATGGAATTACGTCACTTTTGACACTTAGAAATTTTCCACAAGCGACTCCGTCAGCTGTTCCCATCTGTCAAACATCCCCTCGTTCTCCGGACGATGGATCTCCGGATTGCCCACACAATACTTAGCAACGTTAACGAGAGAGTCGAAATTGCTGAGGATTGCCCGTCCGTCACACATCTGGGCATCATGGACGATCCCGTTCAGAACAGAGTAGTCCGGATTTCTGTTCCCGTCTTTCTGAAAGATCTCCTCAGCTCTTGTTTTCGCTCTCCCGGCAATGACACGCACCATTGTATGATTGCCGGACTCCCGGGCAGCGTCAGCGAATTTTTTCATCTCTTTTGCTGTCAGGATATCGGAATCGAGGAGAGTCATGACGTTGCTGTCGAGAGCTAAGGGATCTGCACAAAAGGCCTCATTGATCGCTCCGGAGAGCTCGTTTCTGATCTTCTTAGCGTTATCGAGGATAGAGAAACGTTCTTTCCTTACCTCCTCAAACGCATTGCGCGCCCGATTTTCTTCCTGCTTGAGCCGGGTCTCCTCAAGATCTTTCTCGATCCGTTCGGTACTCGTCTCGTTGAGAGGCTTGAAACGATGCTCTTCCCGAAACTTAGCATAGTTGTTCTGGGCCTCTCTGAGACGCTTCTTTGCGTCTTTATAGCGGTCTCTGTACTTCTTGACTTCCTTGTCCATTCTTCTGGCATAAGTATTAAATCTTGACATGATCTTTCCTCCTCAAATACTGAAAATTGATGTTATTGTTCTCTTGATTCCTTCCAGATCCTCCCGGATGTCCCGGAGCTCTCTGTTTTCTTTCCTGTTCGGGTACATCGAATCAGATATGTAATCTACCGTGAACAGCGTTTTATGATACTGAGAATGATCTTTCACGAGCTCTATACTTGCGTCCTCGAGCTCATGGAATCCCCTCAAGACTCCCGTCCAGGTATCCGGAGAAATGCTCTCCCCACATACCGGACAAGTCCGAGCACTCATTTTCTTCCAGTCATCGCGATGGTATACATCCCATTCCCCACCGCAATTATCACAGTGTATCCGTAAACGACCCATAAGACCTCCTTTCATGCCGTTCCTCTGTAATAGATCTCCCGATCGAGCGCATAGGCCAGAGCGTCAATCGTGTGATTATCCTTATCCGGGAGATCTGATGTGATCTCTCCGGTCGTTCGCTCGATAACATACCCATAATCCCGGAACTCCCTTGCGCTCTCCGGAGTCCGTTTCGGATCTATCACGATCTTTCTTCGTTGCAACCATTTCACCCGGTACTGTACACATCCCGGCTCTTTGTGGCATTTCCTGACACGGAGATCACAGTGAGACAGATCGTTTATGCTCTTTGGTTCGGCACTGTCACAGACAATAGTGAGCTGTTCCTTGGAGATATAGCTGTTATCGAAAAATGAGAAGTATCCCGGGGAGTTGTCCCATCTGTCGAGCTTTCTCTCTTTTATGAGAGTTGCCAGTTTCTCATTACTGCAATGCCGTTCATAGATCTCATCCATGAACAGGATCGTCTCCGTCTTTCTGTCATAAGCAACCCTTACACAAGCACACGGATCACTTGCAAAACCGAAATCGAGGCCGATAAACACATATTCCTGACTCTTGATCTCCTCGTCAGTGATCTCCCGGATCTCGAGATTAGGGAACACCTCAGAGCCCGTCCCCACCGGGATTCCAAGATACTCATGCTCATAGGCCCTTGGATTGATCCCTTTCAGCCTTTCGGCCTCGTCAATGAATGGCTGCCCGAGCCACTCGACCGGAACAGATCTGTAATCCGTCTTGAACGTCAGAGACCTATCGTCAGGACGCTCAATGTACTTGTTCGCCCAATTTGCCGTACTGATCGGAGGATTGAAGCTCCGGAACACCGTGAACCGATCGCCCCCACGGAGGACAGACTGTTGCAGATTTCTCAGCTCCGGCTCTCCAGTGATCTCACAGAACTCCTCGAGCCACAGAAACCGGAAATATCCCCTTGCCGGCTTTAATGACTTCAGTTTCTGGGGATCATCCAATCCCGTGAAACGGATGACCTGACCCGTCACATATATGAATTGCATCGGCTGAAGAGTGCTCTTCCAATACTGACTGACCCCCAGAGTATCTATTGCCCATTGGATCTGAGAGAAAACAGACCCTCTCAGCGTCACAGCCCACTTTCTTACGATCAGAGCATTACTGAGACCGGACTCGTCTTTCATGATCTCGTCAACGACCTCCAGTCCGCAGAACGAGCTCTTTCCGGAGCCACGTCCACCCGGCAGATTGTAGAAGAGATGATTTCCCTCCCGTATATCCTCATGAATGGGAACGTAACAATCAGCAATGTGAGAAGTGACATCTATGCTCCGGACAGTCTCTTTCAGCTTCTCAGAGGCCCCTTTTGACCGCTCCACAGCCCTCAGACATCTATCCAGTTCTCTATCCGATATTCTCATCAATCACCCCTCAGAGCGTCTCTGACACGTTCCCAGAGGCATCTGTGAGCGCGTTTATCCTCTTGATAATGTCTGTTGTGGTTGTCCAGTCCCTCAGCTGATTCATGAGGATCTGTATCCCGTTCAGCTTGACCTGGGGAGCCGTCTCCGGATCTTCAATGATCTGTTGGAGGATCTCGACATCCTTTACCAAATAGGACTGCATCTTATTGACGGCACTCTTCAAGATCGCGTCCTTGCGCTCCCTGATCACTTTCTGAAATGTCTTGTTATTCTTGAGCCGGTACACCGTACTTTTCGAGAGTCCGGTCTCTGCCATGATGTCCACAGCCCTGTAATTGATGAGAAACGCACTGATCACGCGCTCATCCTCTTCCCATTTTCTCGGAACACCCATCAGAACACCTCCCACCCCTTGACGAGCTCCAGAACGATCTCCGAGGCCTCCAGTTTCTGCTCGTTTGTACTTGCCGGATCATTAATGATCTTCACCATAGCGTGACGGATGTCCTCCCTTATCTGGTTGAGCTCGTGACGCTTCGCCTCCCGTCTTTCCTGATTCTTTCGTCTGGTATCGACAGCCTTGTTTTCAGATCTCTCAGCATTTTTTGGACTTTCCATGATTCCACCACCTTTCTCTTATCTTCAAACTCGTTACAGTAGCACACCTCCCCCGGATCGAGATGAGCACCGCACTTTGGACATTTTCTGAAATACTGACTCATGCTTACTGTATCCTTTCCGGATCATCCTCCCGGGAGAGAGAGGGGAAATGATACAGTAAGTAAAAAATCCCTTAAACATCAGCTTTTTGCTTACTGGATCACCATGAACCAGTAAAGGGATCTGACGTGAACCAGTAAGTCCTTTATGTGCTTACTGAATCAGGTTGATACAGTAAGTAAAAATCCCTTAAATATCACGTTTTTCCCCTTACTGGATCACTTAGCCTCACTCTCCCGGAATGACCTTCTTTACATAGAATGTTTTTGCATTACCGAATCCCTCGACTGTATACTGGATCTTTCCCTCTTTCTTAAGCTCAGTCTTTGCACGTTTGAGCGTAATGAACGAGACTCCGGATGATTTCACGGTATTGTCGAGATCAGAGACCCGGTGTGTCTCCCCATCAGACAGAATGTTGAGAATGATCTCTTTGGCCTCATCCCTTGCCGGAGCTGTCCGGGAGACCCGGCTGTTCTCAGCCACGTAATCACGATCTCTCTTCTCGCTCGTTCCCTTGTAAACGATCCGTCCGTCCTCGATCGAGTAAAGGATCGTCTCCTCCGGCTGCGCGTAATTGGATTTCTCATGAGAGAGATAATGAATATCTCCCTCTCCGGTGTATCCCACGATCAGGACGCTCCGGGCAATGTCCCAGATGTCAGCCGAATCCGCGCACCTTGTACGGCCCGAGACCCCGAGTTTCTTGTTTGTGTGCATGACGATCAGGAAAGATGTCCCGTATTTCTCCCCGAGTGCTATTAACGGGCTCATGCACTGCCTCATTGCGTTCCGGCTCCCCATCTGGACTGTTGCCGGGATGAAACTTTGCAACGGATCAAAAACGCATAGTGCCGGACGATTCTCAGCTATTAGCTCCTCGAGCTCCGGAGCATCGAACTTGATCAGATCGAAATCTTTGTCAGTCAGATCCACGAACAGGACTTTGCTCTCATCGGCTCCGGCTCTCCGGAGCCTCTGTTTCAGCACCTTGGGAACACTGTCCTCAGAGCTGAAGAACATACACTTTCGGCCCTCTCTCTTTTCATCAAAGGGATTGTCTGTGTCAAAGATCGTCTTGCCTCCGGACGTGATCCCGGCCACGAGATTGCACCATACGGACGTTTTACCCTGTCCACCGTCACCCACGAGGAGAGAGATCTGTCCTGACGGGATATAGTTCGGAACGAGCCACTCGACTGGCTCCTCCTCGACATCACTCATACTGAGAGCCCGGACCCTTGTCTCCGTCCTTGTGTTCTCGATCAGTTTCTCGAGATCCTCGACAGAGTGCGTCTCGAAGAAATCAGAAACGTCTCCCTTTTCAATGTCCGGAGTAGGAATAACCACTTTCACGGAATTCGCAACTTTCCGGAGATCCTTCTCGATTGCCTGAGCTGAGGCCTTTCCCGGCTCGTCATTGTCAGCCAGGACAACAACGTCCGCGCCCTCAAACAGCTTTGCACATGCCGGATTCCAGTCCCCGGACGCTCCGCACGTTACCCCTGTGAGACCGTGATAAACGAGCGTATTCACGTCTTTCTCGCCCTCACAGTAAAAGACCCGGCCCCCGTCCCCTATCGTCTTTCTGAGCCCTCTCAGGCTCTTGCAATAGACAGCCGGGATGTCCTTCCGGCTCTTTCCCCTGAGTCCATATTGGAACCGATCTCCCTCCATGATCCCGTAAAGGAATTTCTTCCCAGAGAGCCGGAGCCTCGTGAACACATAATTTCCGGACAGATCCACATACTCATAGACCGACTCGATCTGACGCTGTTCCCGGCTCTCGACATATTGTCTCCACTTGTCATCCGCTCTCCGGATGGGCTCCTCGAACAGATCTGACATTTTCAGCCCTACCGCTCCGAGGATCTTCTCCGTATCGCATCCGGCCTGACAGTGCATGACTGTTCCCTTATCTCCCCGGGAGATCGTCAGCGAGGGATTGCTGTCTGTATGAGATGGACATATACACTGAGCCTTATCCTTACTCCGTCTTTTCACTTGGAAATGGGATAAAATCTCGTCATAAGTCACTTTCTCCCGGCCTCCCTTGCCTTGATCTGGGCGATTGCCGTTAGAATCCGGATTCTGTTCTCCGTTGATAGCTGTGTTCTCATCAGCCTGGACAAGCTCCCACGATGAATCCCTATTTCCTTAGCAATGGCCTTGTAAGTAAGACCTGAGTCCGAGACTAGCAATCTGATATCTACGTTTTCCATTCCTTTTCCTCCCTTCTCTTGTTATCTGTTGACAGTGTACAAGTAACATTGTATATTTTGAAGCGTGATAGAAAACGTATATTCGAGAAAGGATTTTAAAAAATGGGCTCTAAAAACCGAATTTATAATTTTGACGATGTGAGAGATAATTTTGGAGAAAAGCTGAAAGAAGCGCGAAAGAAAGCCGGATACAAGACGCAAGAGGCCTTTGCTGAGGCCTTTGATTGTAAGACTGAGAGCGTCAGGAACTGGGAACAGGGACGCACATTCCCGGAGATCGGAACACTGTTCCATCTTGCTGACTTCTTAGACTGTGACCTTGATTATCTGATCGGACGCATAGACAAACCGACCCATGACCTCCAATTCATCACGGACGAGCTCCGGCTCTCTGAGGAGGCCGTGAAAAAACTGATGCAACTGTCAGATAGACAGCTCCAGTCTATCTCTGAGATCATCGAGCACCCGAAATATGGAAAAATGACCGCACAAATCAGTGATTTAAAGGACAAAGGGAGACTCAACGACACAACCGCTCTCCTCGTCATCAATCACGTATTGAAAGGGATAAATGACCAGCCTACTCCCCCAGTCCATGAAAACATGATCGAACAGGCGATAATATATAACTTGTCCACCATATTCACGCAAATAGTTTGTGACATTACAGATACAGAGCTTTAGGAGGACATAATGAAAACAATAAGAATTTGGAAAGCACCCCAAAATGAGCACGGTGCAAAATATGTCACCGTTGACGAGCACGGGAACCTAATATACGCATACAAAAAACTGTCAGATATACGGAAACAGTACAAAGTAGAGCTTGAGCTCCATTTTGTTGAGATCAGACGGGAGCTTGACCACACATGGAGCGCAGACGGCAAATAATAAGTATCAAATTTGACGTATCAGCTCATAGTATCAAAAAAGAGCCTTGACACCTATCATGTCAGGCTCTTTTATAATGCTATTTTTAACGGTCGTTAGATATGACACTACATATCCGGAGTATAGTTTGACGGTACGACCGAAATCCTACTATGTCCGAGTGCCTCAGATGCCCGGATGAGTGCTCTCCGGTCGTATACGACCCCTTTCATATCACCACGGCAATAATATTTCTGTTTCTCAGAAAGTGTCTCCAGAGGCCGTTTTTCGGCCTGATACACCCTGTTGCAGTACTCTTTTCGATAGGAGTGCTCGTCCATAGCATGAGGGACTTTTGAGAAGATCCTCCCGTCCCTGGCCTCCCGGCACAACCTCACAACCAACTCTATCTCCTCCGGAGTCCCCATGATCGGAGAGACCCTCGACCTCCGGCCCTTTGTCCCGTCCGTGACGCTGAGATAATATCGGTCCCCTTTCCAGAGGAGAGCCGTCCCCCTGATCCGTCCGAGCTCCCTCCTCCTCAGCCCGGTACACTTGCCAAACGTCACAATATCCTTGTGCTTCTCTTCCGAGAAATGTTTATCATACTTTGTCGGACTCCGGCTCCTCTTGATGTCCGTCCGCTTTCTGGGAGGAGTCTTGATCTCAAGATCCTCCGTCTTGCATCGGTAAAGTTTCGCAAGTGCTGACACTTCAAGTTTCTGAGTCCATGCTGAGAGCTCCGATCGAGTCCCCATCCACTCCGGAACATACTCCCGGCACTCGTCCAGAGTCGCGCAGCCATGCCGTTCTTTGCAGTATTTCACGAAGTAACAACAGTGTTTTTTATAGTTCTTCAATGTCGTATCCGTATAGATCCGGCCCGTCATGCCTCCCTCGATCTGCTTATCAAGATGTTTCTGACGGCCTTTCCCGGCTCTAAACTGACTGTCTAACTCGTCTGAGACCTGTTTAACGAGCGTTTTCCTGTTCTTGTGTCCCATTGCCCCACCTCCTCTCTAAAATGGATTTAAGAAGCTGTTAAAGCCCTTTCGGGTATCCCACTATTAACAACGCTGTTATGGATCAGCTCCGGAGATCTCGTTCCCCGGGTACGTTCTGCCCTTGTCATTTACAGCCTAAGACAGCTCCGGCTCTCCCTCTGGTTTGCTGTTGTGTCTTACCGTACTCCTCTAGCCCGATGAACTTACATCTAAGGTTCTGCTTTTCTGATTCCTGGCACCCTATCCCGGTGCTCCTCTCTCGATCCTTTCCGGATCATTTCTGTCTGTTTCCTCCTTCTTGTGTGATAAATCCGTTACCACAATAAAAATGATCTTTCTTTCGTAAAACAAAACTGTCCTCCTTCTTTCTCTCCATCAATCAGCCTCTCACAATCTCTATGTAAGATTTTCTGATCTGAAGAAACTCCATTTTTTCATTCCTTACTCCTTATATGTCCGAAAACGTAAATTATAAAAAATTACTCGAGCAAATTTTTATTTATCCGTTTACCCCCACATTTTCATGTGTGTGTAACCGTATAAAATGGCCCCTCTACCGGGAGCACAAAAAAAAGAGAGCCTTTCGGCTCTCCTTTCAATCATCGTATATTCTAGTTGTTGAGGATCTCTTTCTCCAGTTCGTCAAAATCATACTCATTTTGCTCGAACTGGTTAAAGGGATTCTTCTCCGGTTTCTTTTTCTTCTCCCCCTTGAGAATGTCTTTCGCCACTTTCAAGACCTCCGGATTCTTGTCAACCCTCTCTTGGATCTGCTTGACCTCCTCAGCCGATGCTACTCCGGGATGTAATGAAACCGTCCAGTAAAAGCGATATGCAATGATTTTCCCACCGCTTTTCACCTTCTCATAATATGCCCCATCAGGTTGGATGATAAGATGTATCATCTTTGTCTTTGACAACTCCTCACATATTGGATCTATAACCTTTCGCTCAAAGTGAGTCCTTGCAAAGTGCCCGTCGCTTGTCATATACGAGCCCTTTCCGTCCTTGGGAATGTCAAACAGTTCCTTGAATTTCCGGATACTCACAGTCCCCTTGTTTATGGGGAGCCTTGTATCAGAGTTATCTCTCAGGAACTCATAGAACAGAATTGCTCTCTCCGTTTTCATTCTGAAAACATCCTCAGACCACATCGTTATATAATTGGTCTCAAGGTTCCCAAAGAGCCCCAGAAACTCCTCCTCAAGCCGAATCCGAACAACATTCTTGAACATCGCAACAGTGCGGACAAAGTTCCCGTTGAGATACATTCCCTTGTCCTTATCCGCAAATTTCAAGAAACTGTGTTTCGGCATTTCCCCGATAGATCTATTAAGATCGGCGGACAAATGGTCTATATCCGAGTTGATCCCAACTATTTTAGCAACCTCTTTTTTATTCAGATACAGAGTATCAGGACACTTTTCTTTCCACTTGATCTGACTAAGCGCATAGACAAGTGTTTTGTGTTCGGAGAGAGTCATTTGTTTCCGAGCCTCAGCAAATACCCGTGACACCGCAAACAGATTTGGTTTCACGTCCTCCTCGAAATACTCCTCTAAACTTATCTGATGATACTCCTCATCTGTATAGTTCATTGCCATACACTAATACTCCCACGGTTTAACGTCCATTTTTGCAATAACTTTGTCGATAGTACCCTCAACATCGTCAAGTTTAATGTTCTGTTCCTCCAGCTGTTCCCGGAACATTTCCCGAAACACTTTTTCTGACGGATAGTCCCCGTCTGCAAATGCGAGCAAAAACCTTATTGTATCGTCATCGTTTCCGTTTACGAATTTTAGTCCTCTCATCCATCCATCATAGAAAATATAACCGCCTCTCAATGTGTTTCCTCCTTCTTTATGATAACTCTTGCAGTGTGACTTTGCAATGTTACCAGTCACATTCCAATCTCACATTCACCCACGCACAAAAGTCACACTTACCCACGCACAAAAGTCACACTTTAAATCACCGTACCCACGCACAAAAGTCACAACATCTTTAGTAAGTAAATAAGATTAATAAGTAGTCTGCGACTTGATACACCCACTCTCAAAAGTGGCAGAATGTAAACGCACCCACGCACAAAAGTCACAACATGAAATCTGTCTGTTGTGTCTTTTCCGACCTCGAAACTACTATTTCCGAGCCCGATCCGTCCCGGCCTGGCTGAATTTATATGTCTTTTTTGACCTATACCACACTTTTGACATTATGTTGTCGAACCAGTTTTATCAGCGGTTTCCGGACTAGCCCTCTGCGAGATTGCTGTTTTTCTTTATCCTTGCCCCGATCGCAAGACCCATGAGGAACATATTCTCCCCAAATAGATATTCATCTTCAGCACTGTCTTTCACTTGCTTCACGGTGTATGCGGTCAAATCCCTCTTTGGATTCTGCTCCAGTATCTTTCGACCTTCCTCGATCAGCTTCTCAATGTTGTATGCCCCTGTTCCCATGCTCTACTCCTTTCTCTTGCGATAGAGTCCGAAAAAAGTCCTTTCATAGCTGTCCGCTTCTTTCCGGAGCTCCTCGATCTGTTTCCCCTGTTCCTCGTTCTGACGTTGTAGATCCTTTCTCAGTTCCTTCTCTTGCTCAAGATCGGCTCGTTTCTCCTCGATCGCTGCCTCAGCCTCTCTCAGCTTCTTTTTCTGCTCCTCGTGATCCGTGAGAAGCATCTGGTACTTGATCCGATCCTCAAGCCCGGCCCTTGTCTCCTCTTGTAACTGGATCACTCTCTTTTGCACTTGGAGGAGCTCCGTCTTTAA
>Ga0256407_10012557_pt1 | contig 11490 bp, 10 predicted proteins | sample RumenRJG_04DNA_FD_193489 | JGI IMG/M metagenome (GOLD analysis project Ga0256407, IMG submission 193489) | Bovine rumen microbial communities from Lethbridge, Alberta, Canada - RJG_04 | ecosystem: Host-associated > Mammals > Digestive system > Stomach > Rumen | place: Canada: Alberta... | reverse complement strand
GCAGTACAGCGCGCCCACCGCGCCGACGATCGCCAGCAGCGGGCCAAGCAGCTGGTTGATGAGGTCGACGATCGGGTTCACCACAGCGCCGAAGCCCGCATCCGCCGCGAACGCGCCGGTGCAGAGGGTCATCGCCGCCATGCCGGTGCCGAGAGCCACGCGGCTCAGAGTGTTCTTGAGATTCTTCATCGTTTCTTTCCTCTAAAACAGTTTCTCAGTCTTTGGCAGTATGTCTGCCGATATACGGGTTTATTGTAACCGAAAGTGATTTAAAATGCAAGTACTTCTGTCAAAATGACACAACTTTTCCCATTCCTGCCAGCCGCCGGTCTCTCTTGCAAAAGCGGAAAAGCTGTGGTATCATATGAAATAGTATGGGATAGTACAATTCCACAGAAGGAGAGGAGAAACCTATGGCTCAACTGACCCGCGACGAGAAGATCTTCAAGCTCGGGAAGATCATCACCGACCGTAAGGAAATTCTGCTCGGTCTCGAGAAGATGTCGACGGAATCCCCCGAGTACTGGGGCATTGACTGCGGCCTGCAGTACGCCGAGCGGCGCTACGGCAAGGACATCGCAGACGACTGCCTCGACCTCGCGCTCAAGATGGGCAAGCGCAAGCCCAAGACCTTCGCGCAGCTGCAAAAGCTCAGCGGCCTTGATTCCATCCGTTTGGAGAAGGTATTGGAGGCGCTGTGCCAGGCAAGCCTGGTCGAGTGGCACTTCGAAAACCTCGACGGCAAGAATCCCGCGCACGAAAAGCGCTGGGTGCTCGATATGTTCGTGCCCGGCAGCGCCGAGATCATGGTCATGCGGCCGGAGATCTCCCCGGTCACGCCCAAGGTGGTCGACTTCTTTGAGCGCATGACCTATCTGCCGCTTGCCGGCATCACGCAGATGGTGCCTCCCGGAGGCGGCGGCATCGGCATGCACGTCATCCCCGTCGAGCAGGCGATCCCCGCCAACTGCGAGTCTCTGGACATCGAGCACATCTCCCACTGGCTCAAGAAGTATGAGGGCCACATCGGCGTCGGCATCTGCTCCTGCCGCAAGCAGCAGCGCATCCGCGGCGAGGGCTCCGGCGACATCGAGCAGTACTGGTGCATCGGCGTCGGCGACTTCGCGGACTACTGCCGCGAGACCGGCATGGGCCACGACATCAGCTACGAAGAGGCCATGGACATCCTCCACAAGGCGGAGGAGAAGGGCTACGTCCACCAGATCACCAACATCGACGGCGAGAACAAGATCTTCGGACTGTGTAACTGCGCGGTGGGCATCTGCAACGCGCTGCGCACCTCCCAGCTGTTCAACACGCCGAACATGTCCCGCTCCGCCTATACCGCGGACGTGAACCCCGACAACTGCGTCGCCTGCGGCAAGTGCGTCGAGGTCTGCCCCGCCGGTGCGGTGCGCCTCGGCCAGAAGCTCTGCACCAAGGAAGGCCCCATCGAGTATCCCAAGCAGGAGCTGCCCAGCGACAGCGTCTGGGGCGAGGACAAGTGGAACTGGAACTACAAGAACGAAAACGGCGTCATCCAGACCTGGCCCACCGGCACCGCCCCGTGCAAGACCGCATGTCCGCTGCACATCGCCATTCAGGGCTACATCAAGATGGCGAGCGAGGGCAAGTATCGCGAAGCGCTCGAGCTCATCAAGCGCGACAACCCCTTCCCCGCCGTCTGCGGCGCGATCTGCCGCAAGTACTGCGAGGATGAGTGTACCCGCGGCACGATCGACGAGGCGCTCGCCATCGACGACATCAAGCAGTTCATCGCCGCGCAGGATCTCAACGCGGAACATCGCTATGTCCCGCCCATGGTCTCCACCACCCGCGAGCACTTCGACCAGAAGATCGCCATCATCGGCTCCGGCCCCGCGGGTCTCGCCTGCGCGTACTTCCTTGCCATCGAGGGCTACTACCCCGTCGTGTTCGAGAAGGACGCCGTCCCCGGCGGCATGATGGTCACCGGCATCCCCAACTTCCGTCTGGAAAAGGACGTTGTCAACGCCGAGATCGACATCCTCAAGGAGATGGGCGTGCAGTTCAAGTGCGGCGTTGAGGTCGGCAAGGACGTTACCATCCAGCAGCTGCGCGAGCAGGGCTACAAGGGCTTCTTCGTCGGCATCGGCCTGCAGTACGGCGGCAAGCTGGGCATTCCCGGCGAGGACGCCGCGAACGTCATGTCCGGCGTGGATTACATCAAGACCGTCAATGCCGGCAAGGCAAAGAAGCTCAGCGGCAACGTGGTCGTCATCGGCGGCGGCAACATCGGCGCGGACGTGGCGCGCACCGCCATCCGTCAGGGTGCCAAGAGCGTCAGCCTCTACTGCCTCGAGTCCTACGCGGACATGCCCATGGGCGAAGAGGACCAGGAGCTGTGCAAGGCCGACGGCGTCGTGATCCACGACGGCTGGGGCCAGACCGAGATCGAGGTCAAGGACGGCAAGTGCGCGGGCATCAAGTTCCATAAGTGCGTTTCCGTCAAGAACGCCGAGGGCCGCTTCGATCCCAAGTTCGACGACGGCGAGACCACCTCCGAAAAGTGCACCACCGTGCTCTACTGCATCGGCCAGAAGGCGGATTGGAAGGAACTGCTCCAGGGCACCAAGGTCGAGTTCAACCGCAACGGCACCGCGAAGGCGGACCCCGTCACGCTCCAGACCGCCGAGCCCGATATCTTCGTCGGCGGCGACGCGTACTCGGGCCAGAAGTTCGTGGTGGACGCGCTGGCGATGGGCCGCGAGGGCGCCGTGTCCCTGCACCGCTTCGTCAACGAGGGCCAGTCCCTCACCATCCACCGCAACCCCCGCCACTTCACGGCGCTCAACAAGGACGACATTGTGCTCTCACCCGAGCAGTTCAAGAAGCCCAAGCGCGCGGTCAAGGGCTTTGACCCGGCGAAGGTGCGCACCATGAGCGACGAGCATTTGATCCTCACCGAGGAGCAGATCAAGAGCGAAGCCTCCCGCTGCCTGAGCTGCGGCCGGAGCGTGGTCGACACCAACAAGTGCCTGGGCTGCGGCATGTGCACCGTCCAGTGCAAGTTCGACGCCATCCACCTCGTGCGCAACATGGGCGACGCGTATTCCAAGATGGTTCCCGCCGAGGACAAGTTCAAGGCCATCGGCGCATACCTGCCCAAGCGCGGCATCAAGATCGTGCGCAAGAAGGCGGCCGCCAAGTAATCCTATGCACGAACTGGGCTTAGTAAACTACGTGGTCAAGCAGGTCACCAAGATCGCGGAGGAGAACAAGGTCAAAAAGGTCGCCTCCGTGACGCTGGAATTCGGCGAGGTCTCCGGCATCGTGACGTCGTACCTCTACGACTACTGGAACTGGTACACAAAGAAGTTCCCGCTCTTCGACGGCGCGAAGCTCCAATGCGAGACCATCCCCGCCATCACCTGGTGCGACGATTGCAAAAAGGCCTACCCCACGGTACAGTACGGCAAGACCTGTCCCCACTGCGGCAGCGGCAACACATGGCTGCAGCAGGGAAACGAAATGAACATCAAGCAGATCGAGGTCGAAGACCCCGAGGAAGAGGAGGCAGCGAATGACGAATCAGGAAATGCGTGAGATCAAGGAACGCCTTGGCATCATCGATTTCAAGATCAACTACAAAACCGGCGTACACTATGGCGTGATCGAGGATTTCTTCTCCGGCAAGACGGATGAACTGGACCCCGACGATCGCCGGAAGATCGAGTCCATGCTGGAGGCCGAAGCGAAAAAGGGCTGATTCGCGATCTAAAACGCATCAAAGGGTTGGGCTGTGCTTCAGCCCAACCCTTTAAGTGTGAGGCGAACGGCGCCGGAAGCGGCACGCTCGCGTAAATCAAACATCGAGCCCGCGTCAAAGGACGCGCGCTTCCCACATAAGGAGTAAAACCATGAGTCTTGTAATGAACCTTTACTACACCGGCGCCAACGGCAGCGCCCGCGCCTTTGCCGACGAGATGGAATCCAGCGGCGTCGCCGCCGCGATCCGCGCGGAAGCAGGCAACGAGCGCTACGAGTATTTTTATCCCAAGAACGATCCCGAGACCGTGCTGCTCATTGACGCGTGGCGCGACCAGGCGGCGCTGGACGCGCACCACGCCTCGCCCATGATGGGCCAGATCATGGCGCTGCGGGAGAAGTACGGCCTGCACATGAAGGCGGATCGCTACGTCTCCGCCGAGGCAAACGAGGCGGACAACAAGTTCATCAAACAATGAACGTGCAGAATCGGCTCGAAAAAGTTTAGTTTTTCAAAACGTTTCTCTTGCATCGTTCATGACTTTTTGCTAAAATAAAATTAATTATCTTACGTGCATGTAGAATCTGGAGGTAGCTATCATGACGATCAATCAAACGAAAAACGGCAGCAAACTGACGGTGGCACTGGAAGGCCGCCTTGACACGACCACCGCGCCGCAGCTGGAAGAAGTGGTCCGCACCGCTCTGGACGGCGTGACGGATCTGGAGTTCGACTTTGCCCAGCTCGAGTACGTCTCCTCCGCCGGCCTGCGTGTCCTGCTCGCAGCCCAGAAGACGATGAACAAGCAGGGCAGCATGGTCATTCACAACGCCAACAGCGATCTGATGGATATTTTCGAGGTCACGGGCTTCTCGGATATCCTGACCATCGAGTAACTATTATTATGGAGCTTTTTTAGTGCAATGTTGGAAACAGGCGGAATAACTCCGGAAAAAAAGGAGCAGATTGACCGGATTCGCAGGGCAAATCGCCATGAATCCGCCTCGCACTCCTTTGATTCCCTTTTCTTGTGGCAGCGGGACATGGACCTGTCCATCTGCCTGCGTGAGCACGCGTTTGCAGTCCGATGCACGCAGGCAGGCGACAACACATGGTTTTTCCCGTGCGGATCGCCGGACGAGGTCGCCCGCTTTGTTCACGATATTCTGGCCGAAGGGCACAGCGCGCATTTTCTGTATGCACAGGGCGAGGATGTGGAGCTGCTGGAGCAGCGCTTCCCCGGCTTATTTTGCGCAAACGAGACTCCCGAATCCTCGGAATACTTATACGACCGGACAAATTACGTCAGCATGAGCGGTAAGGCATGCGCCAACATACGCTGGAGCGTAAACCGTCTGAAAAGCCATCATAAGCTTGCAGCCGAGCCTCTGAACGCGAGCAACCTGGCTGACGCCAGAGGCGTATTTGACCGCTGGGCGCCACGTGCCGGCAACGCGGGTTATTCGACAGATCACGAAACCGCCCCGCTCCTGCTGGATCACATTCTCAGCCTGGACATCGACGGCATCATCGTCTATATGGACGATCAGCCGGAGGCTGTGATTGCCGGATTCCCGCTGAGCGAGCGTTCCTATGATCTCGCTTTTGCCAAGGCAGCGAATCGGGAAAACGGTCTGCTGCATTTTGCGCGGCGCACTTTTGTGTCCACACTGCCTGAGCAATACACCATTATCAACGGAGAGGAGGATCTTGGGATCCCCGGTCTCCGGAATGCAAAACTATTGGAGCGCCCGATTGGGCAAATCAAGATGTATGAAATTAGCACAGTTGAAAAATGAAAATAAAATAGATCGGTACTTTACCGGTCAGATGTTTCGGCGGCAGTTCTTCCCTGCTTTCGTGTCGGCGGTCGTTCTCTCCTTTGGAGACGCCGCCGACGCACTTGTGTTGGGCAACCGGATCGGTTACATAGGACTTGCCGCTATCGGCCTTACCATGCCGGTATCGCAGATCTTTAACGTCATCATGAATGCCTTCGGAATCGGCGGCAGCGTCTCCTTCGCCCAGAAAATGGCACAGGGGAAGCGCGAAGAAGCGTTGGCATCGTTTCAGGGCGTGTTCTGCGCAACGGCGCTGGCGGGTGTGGCGATCGCCGTTTTCGGCAATCTGCTGATGACGCCGCTGCTTCGTCTGCTCGGTACGTCGCCCACGGACGGAGCGCTGTTTACCGCGAGTCTCACTTATCTTCGCATTCTGCTGATCGGAACGCCGATGCTCTTCTTGAACTATGTTCTGAACTATTATCTGAAGAACGACAACATGGAGAAGGAAGCGAGCATCGCATTTACAGTTGGTAATGCCTTGGACGTCAGCCTTAACATCGTGCTCGTTCTCTTTCTGAACATGGGTGTGGCGGGCGCGTCACTTGCCACCGTGATCGGGCAGACCGTTGGTATGACGATCGCGACTGTGAGCATTTTCCGCAAAGACGGTGTGCTGAAGCTCTTTCCGTTGCGGCCGGACTTCTCCGAGGTCTTTGACGCGTTCCGCTCCGGCTTCTCCTCGTCCATTGAGTTCCTGTACAGCATGGTTTTCCTTCTGATTGCGAACAATCTGCTGATCCAGTCTTCCGGCGGCGTCGGTGTAGCAATCTTTGACGTCGTTCTGAACATGACTTATTTTATGATCAACCTGTATGATGCGGTGTCAAAGTCCCTGCTGCCGATCATCAGTACCTATTACGGTGAGCGCAACGAGGACGGCATGAGCCTCGCCCAGAGTCTCGGCATCCGTTACAGTCTTGTCATCGGCGTCGCGTTGTGCGCGTTGATTGTTGCCTTCCCGGGCGCGGTGTGCCAACTGTTCGGATTGGATACCCAAACTCTGCTGGATGTGGGCGCCATCGCACTGCGGCTGTTCGCGCTGAGCATCCCGTTTGCCGGCGTTGCAATTCTGTTGGAGAATTACTACGAAGCCTGCGAGCAGGAGCGCATGACGCTGCTTCTTGCATCGCTTCGCGGGATTCTGCCGATTCTGTTGGCTCTGCTGCTCATTCTATGCCCCGACTGGATGTTCTGGACGGTTTATCCGCTGACCGAAGTGCTGACGCTGCTCATATTCAGTGTTCTGAGTCGCCGTCTGGCCGGCAATAAGTTTGACAGTAACCGCGTCTATCGAAAGACGCTCTACAGCCGCAGCAGTGAAATTTCGCAGGCATCGGAAGAGATATCCGAGTTCTGCGCACATTGGGGCGCGACGCCCAAGCAGCAATACATGACCTCAATGGCGCTGGAAGAACTCTGCGTCGCCACGATGGACAACGGCTTTCAAGGCAAGGACGATGGTTTCATCCAGATCACACTGATTGCGCTCGACGATCAGACCTTTGAGCTGCACATCCGGGATAACGCGGACACCTTCAATCCCCTCGCCATGGAGATGAAGGGAAACGCGCTGGACGATGACAATCTGGCCGCTCTTGGCGTGATGGCGATTAAGAAAAAAGCCAGGGAATTCTCCTATCGCCACTTTCAGGGATTCAACACCGTTATCATTTGCCTATAAATAAAATCTATGTAAGGAGTGGGAATCATGCCAGAAAACAAGACTCACGGCAACGCACCGACCATGCGGATGTCCATCAGCCGAAAAACGCTTATCTCCATCCTTTTGATGGCGATTTTGCTGAGCGTCACCGCAATCATCATCGGATATAACGTATATTCCTCCACGATGGATCAACACTATATTGACAACACCGTCCATCTTTCGAGGACAGCCGCGGAGCTGTTGGACGCGGATGCCATTGAGCGCTACTCGGACAGAGTCTTTGACACTTATCAAGCGCTTGCAAAGAATGGCGATCCGGAGAACGAAGCCTATCTCGCAGAGTGCGCCAAGATGGAAAGCGAGGCGGCGTGGAAAGAGATGCGTCGGGAGCTCCAGATTATCAGCAAAGAAAATGATCTGATGTCCATGCTGGTCGTGACGCTTGATCAAGAGGCTCACTCCATCATTTACGTTGTGGATTCGGATGACACGGAAACCTACTGCCCGCCCGGCACGGTTGACGACACGATGACGGACCAGGAGATCGCAGACTTCGTGGGCAGCACCGCGGTGATTTCCAATACCGAAGAGTTCGGTTGGCTGATCTCCGGCGGCGCCCCGCTGTACAATGAAAGCGGGCGTCTCTTTGGCTTGGTCATTATTGATATTTCCATGAACGACGTAATGCAGGATCGGCGCGATTTTCTGCTCAACTACTGCCTCATTCTGCTTCTGATCACCGCGCTGCTCAGCGTATTGATGACCTGGTCGATGCGCCGTCAGGTCGTCGTGCCCATCAACAAGCTGGCAAAGGCCGCAACCGATTACAGCCGTGATCGCTCCGAGCATGAGATGGGACAGGAGATCGTCGGCAATCACTTCTCCGATCTGAACATTCGCACAGGGGACGAATTGGAAAACCTGAGCTATGTTATGAGCGATATGGAAACGCAGCTGGCGGAGTACATTAAAAATCTTACCCGCGTCACCGCCGAAAAGGAACGTATCGGCGCGGAGCTGAACGTCGCCACACAGATCCAGGCGGATATGCTCCCCCGTATTTTCCCGGCGTTCCCCAACCGCAAGGAGTTCGATATCTACGCGACCATGACCCCCGCGAAGGAAGTCGGCGGCGACTTCTACGACTTCTTCCTCATCGACGAGAACCACATCGGCCTCGTCATGGCGGACGGGTCCGGCAAGGGCGTTCCCGCCGCGCTGTTCATGGTCATTGCCAAGACGCTGATCAAGAACCAGGCGCAGACCGGTGACTACTCGCCCGCCAAGGTGCTGGCAAAAGCCAACGAGCAGCTCTGCGAGGGCAACGAGGCCGATCTGTTTGTGACTGTATGGCTCGCGATCCTGGATATCCGGACCGGCAAGGGCATAGCGGCTAACGCGGGCCATGAGCATCCGGCGCTGCGCCGCGCGGGCGGCAAATACGAGCTGGTCGTGTACCGCCACTCCATGGCTGTTGCGACGATGGAGGGCATCCCCTTCAAAGAGCACGAGTTCGAGCTGCACCCCGGCGACAGCCTGTTTGTCTACACGGACGGCGTCGCGGAGGCGACGAACGCGCACGACGAGCTGTATGGCACAGACCGCATGATCGAAGCGCTGAACAAGGATCCGGACGCCACCCCGCAGGAGATCCTCACGACGGTCAAGCGCTCGGTGGATGAGTTCGTGGGCGATGCGCCGCAATTCGACGATATCACGATGCTGTGCTTCCACTATTTCGGCAGTGATGAAGCAAATAAGGAAAGCGAATGAGCAAAATGAAAGTATTGAAAGTCCCCGCAAGCGATGACAGGCTCTATGAGGTGCAGGATTTCGTCAATGCCGAACTGGAGGAGAACGACTGCCCGACGACAACGCAGCTTCTCATTGAGATCTCGCTGGAGGAGCTGTTCGTCAACATCTCCCACTACGCCTACCCCGAGGGGAACGGCTGGGCGGAGATCCATGTCGGTGTGGAGAACGGCGTGATGGAGCTGACGCTCATCGACGGCGGCATCCCCTTTGACCCGCTGGCTAAGCCCGACCCGGACGTCACGCTGATGGCGGAGGATCGTCAGATCGGCGGTCTCGGCATCTACATGGTCAAGCAGAAGATGGACGCCATGGAGTATCAGCGCAAGGACGATAAAAACATTCTGACCATCCGCAAAAAGCTGGTCTGAGCCTCTTTTTATGGAAGATATCATATCCAGATTTGCCCTGCCCGGGCGCGTCGTCTCCTGCGACCTCTGGGGCAGCGGTCATTTGAACCGCACGTTTCGGCTCACACTGGCGGACGGCAGCCACTATATCCTGCAAAGCGTCAACTCCACCGCGTTCCACGATATTCCCGGGCTGATGGACAACTTTTCCGCGGTGACTAAAGTGCTCACTGATCAGTCCCACGATCCCCGCTCCTGCCTGCATCTGATCCCTGCGAAGGACGGGCGGGACTACCTCACCGATCCGTATGGCGAGTACTGGCGGATGCTGGACTTTGTGGAGGGCAGCGTATGCCTGCAAAGCCCCGAATCCCCGGAGGATTTTTACCAGAGCGCGGTGGCGTTCGGCAATTTTCAGCGCATGCTGCGCGGCTTCCCCGCCGAAACGCTCTGCGAGACCATCCCCCACTTCCACGACACGCCCGACCGCTACCGCAAGCTGCACGCCGCCATCGACGCCGACGAATACGGCCGCGTCCAAACCGCGCAGCGGGAGATCGGCTTCGCCCTCGCGCGGGAAGCCGATGCGGGTGTGCTGCAAAGGATGCGCGACGACGGCTTGCTGCCGCTGCGCGTGACCCACAACGACACCAAGCTCAACAACGTCATGCTCGACGAGAAAACCCGCAAAGCGCTGTGCGTCATTGACCTCGACACCGTGATGCCCGGGCTTGCCGCCTATGACTTTGGCGACGCGATCCGCTTCGGCGCGTCCACTGCCGCCGAGGACGAAAAGGACTTGAGCAAGGTGCATCTCGACCTCACCATGTTCCGCGCCTTTGCCGAGGGCTTTATTCCCGCCTGCGGCGGTTTGACGGACGCGGAGCTGGATTCTCTCCCGCTGGGCGCGAAGATCATCACGCTGGAATGCGGCGTGCGCTTCCTCACGGACTATTTAATAGGCGACGAGTATTTCTCCATCGCCTACAACGGCCACAATCTCGACCGCGCACGGACGCAGTTCGCGCTCGCCGCGGACATCGAGGCGAAGTGGGACGATATCCTCGCCATCATGCGCGAGGTGACCGGCAAATAAAAAGAAAACCGCCGTTTGGCGGTTTTCTTTTTCGTTATTCCACGGTGACGGATTTTGCGAGGTTGCGCGGCTTGTCGATATCGCAGCCGCGCTGGAGCGCCACATAGTACGCGAACAGCTGCAGCGGCACGACGCCAAGGCTCGGCAGGAGCATATCCACCGTGTTGGGGATCGTCAGCACGTTGTCCACGGTCTTTTCCATCTCGCCGCGGTGGGCCTCGGTGGTCAGCGCCAGCACGTCCGCGCCGCGCGCCTTGACCTCGACCACGTTGCTCATCGCCTTTTCAAAGAGCTTGCCGTAGGTGCCCAGCGCGACGACCAGCGTGCCGTCCTCGATGAGGGAGATCGTGCCGTGCTTCAGCTCGCCGGAGGCATATGCCTCGGAGTGGATGTAGGAGATCTCTTTCAATTTGAGCGAGCCTTCCAGCCCCAGCGCATAGTCCAGATTGCGGCCGATGAAGAAGATCGAGTTGTGGTTGAAGTGCTCGGAGGCGAATTTCTGGATATCCCCGCAGTCCGCCAGCACCGTCTCCATCTGCTCAGGGAGCTTTTCCAGCCCCGCCACCGCCGCTGCGTACTCCGCGGGGTCGGCGGTGCCCAGCACGCTGCCGAAGGCAAGGCCGATCATGTCCAGCACCGCGAGCTGCGTGGAGTACGCCTTCGTCGTGGCGACGGCGATCTCCGGCCCCGCCCAGGTGTAGAGCACATCGTCCGACTCGCGTGCGATGGACGAGCCCACCACATTCACGATGGAGAGGATGTACGCGCCGCGCGCCTTCGCCTCGCGCAGCGCCGCCATGGTGTCCAGCGTCTCGCCGGACTGGCTGATGACGATGACCAGCGTGTGGTCGTCGATGATGGGATCGCTGTAGCGGAATTCGGAGGCGAGGCAGACCTCGACGCTCCGGCGCAGCAGGTGTTCCAGATTGTACTTACCCACCATACCCACGTGGTACGACGAGCCGCAGGCAACG
>Ga0256407_10012556_pt1 | contig 11490 bp, 9 predicted proteins | sample RumenRJG_04DNA_FD_193489 | JGI IMG/M metagenome (GOLD analysis project Ga0256407, IMG submission 193489) | Bovine rumen microbial communities from Lethbridge, Alberta, Canada - RJG_04 | ecosystem: Host-associated > Mammals > Digestive system > Stomach > Rumen | place: Canada: Alberta | collected... | reverse complement strand
TTGAAGGCTTAAAGATGATATTCGGACATTTTAATTTGTTCGGAAAAAAACACGATGTAGGAATGTCTTCTTTTCAAGCATTAGCAACGGCTGTTGCATCACAAGTCGGAACGGGAAATATAGTAGGTGCGGCAGGTGCAATATTAATCGGCGGGCCGGGTGCGATTTTTTGGATGTGGGTAATTGCTTTTTTAGGTATGGCGACTATTTATGCCGAAGCAACTCTCGCAGTCAAAACAAGAATTCATGATTCTGAAGGGCATATTAAAGGCGGACCTGTTTATTACATTACAACTGCCTTTAGAGGTCATTTCGGTAAATTTTTATCCCATTTCTTTGCAATTGCAATAATTTTGGCATTGGGTTGTATGGGCTCAATGGTTCAATCAAATTCTATAAGTAATTGTTTGCAAACGGCTTTCGGAATTCCTGATTTTTTAATAGGGCTTATTCTCGTATTATTTTGCTCTATGATTTTTATTGGCGGTATTCAACGCCTTGCTTCGGTTTCCGAAAAAATTGTTCCTTTTATGGCAATAATGTTTTTAATAGGCGGCTTTACAATATTATTAGTTCGATTTGAATATATTCCATATACTTTAAAAATGATATTTAATTGCGCATTTCATCCTCAAGCAATATTGGGTGGCGGTTTTTGGTATGCTCTTATGACGGCCATTAGTCAAGGAACAAAAAGAGGTTTGTTTTCAAACGAAGCAGGTATGGGTTCTACTCCTCATGCTCATGCTCTTGCAAATGTTAAAAATCCACATGAACAAGGAATTTTTGCAATGATGGGTGTATTTATAGATACGTTTGTTATTTTAACAATGGTTGCACTTGTTATTATTTCAACTTTATACACTCCGGGCGCACCTCTTGAAAACGGTTATTTTGGTGACATTACACATATTTTAGACAAAACAAATCTTGTCCAAACTGCTTTCGGAAGTGTGTTCGGAAATACTATAGGTGCTGTTTTTGTTGCGGTTTGTCTTTTGTTTTTTGCTTTTTCATCTATTTTGAGTTGGAATTTGTTTGGAAGAATTAATGTTTTTTACCTTTTTAAAAATAAAAATATGAAAAAAGTCAGTTTAATTTATACAATAATTACTCTTGCGTTTATCTTTGTCGGAACTCTCATATCAAGCGATTTGGTTTGGGAACTTACTGATATGTTTAACAATCTTATGGTGATTCCAAACGTTATTGCCCTTTTTGCACTAACTAATATAGTCGTTTCTATTTCAAAAAATGAAAATTAAATCAGAAAAAATTTTTTTGATTGCTCTTTAATCTTAGACTTTAAAATGATATAATATTTTTTGCTATGGACGATATAAAACAAAAAGTTAGAGACTTAATCTCAAAAGATGAAAATAAAGCCATGGTGGCTGCTTTTGAGATGGTAAATAATTCTGAAGTTGAAGTTTATAGAGAACTTGTCAAAACTTCCGATTATCTTTTCCCATTTGTTAAGGATAATGTTGCAAAACGTATTGATAATGTTGTAAACAAAGAAAATTATAAAAATTTATTTAACTTTTTTGATTGTTACAGTCCTGATTATGACTATGTGTTTGCGGAAATCATTGCCCGTTATGCTGATGAAAACGTAAAGCAAAATTTAAAAGTAATGTTTTCAAATTCCGATACCTCAGTAAAAATATATACCGCAAGATGCTTTGAATTTATGCCTGAACCATCTCTTGCAAATGAATTTATGAATTATGCTTTTGATGAAAATGAGTTTTTGGCATCTTCTTGTTCTGCCGCTCTTGGTGCTGTTGAAGATAAAAATTCATACAATCTTGCACTTGATTATTTTAATTCGGAAGACGACTTTTTAAAATTAAAAGCGTTGAATTTCTTTATGTCATATGGGGTTAATCCCTCGCTTGATGTTTTAATTGAGGCTTTGCACAAATCTAAAATGCCTGAAAATATTGCGGGTAAAATCGCTTATTTAATACCTGTTACAGAAATTTTAAACAAAAATACCGAATACGGACTTGATGTTTTGAATTACCTTCTTTCAGGTTTGGGCGAAATTTTGCCTCTGTCGGATATTTTTTGCTTTGAAATATACAATTCTTTGAGTTTACTGGCAAAAAATAATATGCAGGAAGACTCTTCTCATGCTGCGGTAGTTCTTTTAAAAGCAAAGCAAAAGTTTAATATGTTCTCTGAAAATGATGAATATACTTTTGATGAAGACAAAAGCACAAAAGATGAAATCAGAGCAATTTGTAAACTCTTAAATTCTTTTGATGAAGAATTTTGGCACCTTCAAGAGTCTGAAGTTTCTGCTGAATTGTCAAAATCTGAAAAAAGGCAACATTCCGCACTTCAAATCATTAAAGATTTTCAAATAAAAGATTCGATTCATGATATCGTTGAAATGATTTATGAAACAGAGAGTCAAACAATAATTTGTGATGGTATATCGGCTTTAAAAACCTTAGATGCCTTGATTTACATAAACAAAGACGATGTTATCTCTGAAATTACCGATCCGACATTAAAGGCAATAACAGAAAGTTATTTTGTTTAATTTGTTCAAAATTTTTTTGTATTAATAGCAATTTTTTAAGATAAAAATACTTTATATAAATGTAGTTAAATATGGACAAAAAGGTTCTTAATTAAGAACCTTATAAAGCAGTTTTATTCTCTCTCTCTCTAAAATCCTCGTGTTTATTTGATGTTTGCTTGAAAGACAGCAAACTTTTTTTTGCCTTATTCTTATAATATAATTTTTTTAAGGTGTTTTATGGAAAAAGAATTAAAGGCAAAAAAATTATTTAAAAGCGGTTATAATTGTTCTCAATCGGTGTTTTGCACTTTTTGTGAAGAATATGGAATTGATTTTGAACAGGGTTTAAAATTGTCATCTTCTTTCGGTGGCGGAATGGGAAAATTAAGAGAAGTTTGCGGTGCTGTTACGGCAATGTTTATGATTGCGGGACTTAAACACGGATATACTTCAAATGACAATGATGAGGCAAAAACAGAACATTATAAACTTATTCAGCACCTTGCGGAAATATTTAAACAAAAATTCGGAAGTATTATATGCAGAGAACTTTTGAATTTAAAGAGCGACGGGTATGTTCCCTCAAAAAGAACCGAAGAATACTATAAAACCCGCCCCTGTGAAGAATTTATTGCTTATGCATCAAACATTATTGAAAATGAACTTTAAAAAAAGACAAAAAAAAGGAACTTTTGCAAGTCCCCCGAAAGCTTTTTATGCTCTCTCGTGTGTAAGTGAAAGGTTTAGTGTGTATGGTAAGTGTGTGGAAAATAATTCCTTTTTATTATAAAAAGCAAAAAACTTTTATAACTCTCTCATATATATATAAAGTATTTTTCCAAAGTAAAATTTCAGGTTTTTTGAGCATGCTTTAAAATTAATTTTTAAAACCCAATAATTGCAAGGGATAAGACCTAAAAATTCGTATTTACAAAACTTAATAAAATAGCTGTTTTTTTGTCGGATTTATCCCGAAAAATAAGCGTATTTATTGGATAATAAGACCATTTTATTAATGAATGATGATTTTTAAAAAAAGGACATGAATTTGTCCCTTTTAATTATTTTTAGATTTGATGAATTTCGACTTCAAAATCAAAGTCGTTGAAAACCTGTTTTTCTGACAGAAGTATTTTTATTCGACATAAAATATGAAAAAATGATTTTGTTACACTTTTTAAAAATAACTATTTATTGGGCTCGGTTGGTTTATAATTTTAGTATATAAAAAAGGATAGTCGGAAAAATGGATATATTTTCAATAATAACTTTATGCGGCGGACTTGCGTTTTTCTTATACGGAATGCAGGTTATGTCCGGCGGTTTGGAAAAACTTGCGGGCGGAAAACTTGAAAAATTATTGAGGAAAATAACTTCAAATCCAATCAAGAGTTTTGCTCTCGGTACGGTAATTACAATGGCAATACAGTCATCAACAGGCTTAACGGTTATGTTAGTCGGTCTTGTAAACTCCGGAATAATGGAGTTCGGACAAACAATCGGCGTAATTATGGGGGCGAATATAGGAACCACGTTTACTGCATGGATATTGTCTTTAGCAGGAATTGAAAGTTCAAATTTCTTTTTAAGACTTTTAAAACCTGAAAGTTTTGCTCCAATTATTGCATTAATAGGTATTTGTTTGTTAATGCTTTCAAAGAATAACAAAAAGAAGAATATAGGTTCTATTTGTTTGGGATTTGCGATTTTGATGTCAGGTATGGAATTTATGACTCAAGCAATGTACCCTCTTTCAAATACACCCGAATTTACAAGGATATTAACTGCATTTACAAATCCTGTGTTGGGTGTTATTGTCGGTGCATTATTTACCGTATTAATCCAAAGTTCTTCAGCTTCCGTTGGTATATTACAAGCATTATCATTATCTTGCGGAATAACCTCAGGTATGGCAATACCTGTTATTATGGGACAAAACCTTGGTACATGTATTACAACGGCGATTGTTACAAGTGTTGGTGTTTCGACAGGTGCAAAAAGAGTAGGTGTTGTTCATGTCCTTTTTAATGTTATAGGTGTATCAATATGGTTAGTTGGTCTTTACGGTCTAAATATGTTTATTGATATGCCAATACTTGAAAAGAATGTTTCACCTTTTGGTATTGCTGTTATCCACACATTATTCAATGTTTCAACAACATTAATTTTACTCCCCTGTATCAAACTTCTTGAAAAAGGAGCTATGGCGATTGTTAAAGACGGAAATTCGGGTGATTCTTCAAAAGAAGCGCAAGTCTTTTTGGATGACAGGCTTTTATTGACACCTTCTTTTGCAATTTCCGAATGTACGCACCACGCAGTCGGAATGGCTGATTTATCAGAAGATATTCTCTTTGATTCTATCAAAATGCTTGAAGAATACGACAAAGATAAAGCGGAAGAAATATTAAAGGCTGAAGAACAACTTGATTCTTATGAAGATAAACTCGGTTCTTTCCTTGTTAAAATTTCGGGTAAAGAATTGTCTGATGCAGATAGTAACGAGGTTTCAAAACTTCTTCATTCAATAGGTGACATTGAAAGAATAGGCGATTATGCCGTAAATACATTATACGTTTCAAAAGAAATGAATGAAAAAGAACTCAAATTCTCTGATAAAGCGATTGAGGAATTAAAAGTTTTAACGAGTGCGGTTAAAGAGATTATGGAATTGACAGTTACTTCTTTTGACACAAATAACTCAAAGATTGCGGAAAAAGTAGAACCATTGGAACAAGTAATCGACGGACTCGTTGCTGAAATTAAAAACAGGCACATAGAAAGACTTCAAGAAGGTTCTTGTACGATTGAACTCGGTATGATGCTTTCGGATTTGTTAAATAATTTTGAAAGAATATCAGACCATTGTTCAAACATAGCGGCTTGTATTATTCAGTTGAAAGTATCATCAATGAACAGACACAATTACTTGAACGAAATTAAGACATCAGGTACTCCCGAATACACTCATGAATTTGAGTCCTACAAAGAAAAGTATTATCTTGGAATTTCGTAATTGTAAAATATTAAACTGTTTTTCAAAAATATGTTAAAATCTGATAGTCAGTTAACTAATAGGTATTTTTATGGGAAAAGTTGCATTAATTACAGGTATAACAGGGCAAGACGGCTCATATTTGGCAGAGTTTTTGCTTAGTAAGGGATATGAAGTCCACGGTATGAAGAGAAGGTCATCTTCATTTAATACGCAGAGAATTGATCATATTTATCAGGACATTCACAATACTTCCGCAAAATTCAAGTTGCATTACGGAGATTTGACGGACAGTACAAATCTTATCCGCTTAATACAAGAAATTCAGCCTGATGAAATTTATAATCTTGCGGCACAATCACATGTAAAAGTTTCTTTTGATTGTCCGGAATATACTGCAAATGCTGACGGTCTCGGAACATTAAGAATTTTGGAAGCAATAAGAATTTTAAAATTAGAAAAGAAAACAAAATTCTATCAGGCATCAACAAGTGAATTGTTCGGGCTCGTTCAAGAAACTCCTCAAAGAGAAACAACTCCGTTTTATCCCCGTTCACCTTATGCCTGTGCAAAATTATACGGTTATTGGATAACCGTTAACTACCGTGAAGGATACGGAATTTACGGCTGTAACGGTATTTTATTTAACCACGAAAGTCCAAGGCGAGGTGAAACCTTTGTTACAAGAAAAATTACAAGAGCCGCAGTTCGTATAAAACTCGGTCTTGAAGAAAAACTTTATCTCGGAAATTTAAGTTCAAAACGCGACTGGGGACACGCAAAAGATTATGTAGAAGGAATGTGGAGAGTCCTTCAACAGGAAAAACCTGATGATTATGTTCTTGCAACAGGTGTTACAACAACCATCAGAGATTTTTGCAAAATGGCATTCTCGGAAGCAGGTATTGAACTTGAATTCAAGGGCGAAGGTGTTGATGAAAAAGGCTACGATAAAGCGACAGGAAAAGTTCTTGTAGAAGTTGATTCAAGGTATTTCAGACCTACCGAAGTTGATTTGTTGTTGGGTGATTCCTCAAAAGCAAGAGAAAAATTAGGCTGGAAGCCGACTTATGACTTACCTGCTCTTGTAAAAGAAATGGTTGCGGAAGATATGGAAGAGGCTAAAAAGTCAAAATTCCTCTTATCCGAAGGCTATACAGTTAACGAATCACACGAGGCATAAATGGAAAAGACCGCTAAAGTATATATTGCAGGACACAGAGGACTTGTAGGTTCTGCGCTGTTAAGAAAATTTCAAAAAGAAGGTTTTGAAAATATAGTAACCCGAACTCACAGCGAACTTGATTTGAGAAATCAAACAGAGGTTGAAAAATTCTTTGCAGAAGTAAGACCTGAATATGTCATTCTTTCAGCGGCTAAAGTTGGCGGGATTATGGCAAATATGACCTACCCTGCACAATTTATTTATGATAACCTCATGATTTCAACAAATATTATCCATTTTTCGTACAAATACGGCGTAAAAAAATTGTTGAATTTGGGCTCAAGTTGTATTTATCCGAAAATGGCACCTCAACCAATAAAAGAAGAATATCTTTTGACTTCTCCTTTAGAATCAACCAATGAGGCATACGCACTTGCAAAAATTGCCGCAATAAAGACTTGCAGATACTATAATCAGGAATACGGAACGAATTTTATTTCGGGAATGCCGACAAACCAATACGGAATAAACGATAATTTCAATATGGAAACGGCACATCTTCTTCCTATGATTATGAGAAGATTTCATCTCGCAAAATTATTAAAACAAGGAAATTTTGAGGCAATCAAAAAAGACCTTAAAATGTACAAATTGGGCTATGGGCTTGATGAAAAATTAGATTTAACCGATAACAAAAATATTGAACAAATTCTTGCCCAAATCGGTGCTTTCCCTGATAAGGCTGTTCTTTGGGGCGACGGCTCCGTTTACAGAGAACTTATGTGTTCCGATGATTTGGCAGATTCTTGCTTCTATCTTTTGAATAACAAAGATTACTCCGAAATAGGCGAATTTGTTAATATAACAGGTGGTACGGATATTGTTCTGCGTGACCTTTTTGAAATAATAAAGGAAACTGTAGGCTTTGACGGAAAAATCGTTTACGACGCTTCTAAGCCTAACGGAACGCCGAGAAAATTGATGGACGATAAAAAGATTAAGTCATTGGGTTGGGAGCCGAAAATAAGCCTTGAAGACGGCGTAAAACAAACATACAATTGGTATTGTTCGTTATGAAAAATGTTGCGGTTGTAATTCCGATATACAAATGGAAACCGTCCGATGATGAATTGGCATCTTTACACCAATGCAAAAATATCCTTTGCAGATACCCGATTATATTGGTTTGCCCGACTTTTTTAAATACTTCCGCATACAAATTTTTAGATGCAAAAGTAATTCGTTTTGACGGTAAATGGTTCAAAAGCGTAAAATCATACAGCAGACTCCTTTTAACCTCGGAATTTTATCAAAATTTTTCCGAATACAATTATATTCTGATTTATCAGACTGACGGCTGGGTATTTAAGGACGAATTGGATTTGTGGTGCGAACAAGGTTATGATTACATAGGCGCACCTTGGTTTGAAAAATTTGAAAAAGCCGATGAAAATTCAAAAATATTGGACTATATCGGAAACGGCGGCATGTCACTCAGAAACGTACAAAAACACATAAAAATGTTTGAAGATCCGTTTATGTACCAAACGTATGCAGAAATTAAAGAAGAAAACAAAAAACATAAAAAAATCTCAAATATATTGAATATTCCCGTAAATGTTTGGCGGTATATAGAACAGTATTTTGTTCCGTTCAGTTACAGAACAAAGTTAAATGAGGACTTTTTTATTGCAAAATATGCACAAAAACTCGTTCCTGATTTTAAATTTCCTACTCCTGAAGTTGCCGCAAAATTTGCCGCTGAATGTTGTCCGAGAAAGATTTATGAAATGAATAATCGTTTTTTACCCTTTTTATGTCATGCTTTTAGAAAATATGACTTTGAATTTTGGAAAGATTTTATAAATTTGGAAAAGCGTGATGTCTGAAAAACTTGCTGAACTTATAAACGAATATTTTGATAAAGATAATTATATTATTCAAACCGATACTGTTGAAAATAAAGAAAAATTGGCGGTGGTATATGCTTCAAGTCATAATATTTATTCTCCCGAAAATGAAGACGGTTTTATAAAATGTATTGTTAAAAAAGACAACTACGAATGGTTTAAAACAAGGATACCTTTTGCATCAAAGCATATTTTTATAAGAGACGTTTCAAGAAGATTTTACAGTTTCGGAATAAACAACAACTTAAATAATCTTGAAAAAATTGCAGAATTTTTAAAACCGGAACTTGAAGGTTATAAAATCATTACAATAGGCTCATCTGCAGGCGGAACGGCGGCAATAATGCTGGGAAATCTTTTAAATGCGGAATATGTTTTTGCGTTTAGTCCGATAATTCGCTCTTATAGAGAAGATTATCCAAAAGATAAAATTGAAGAAGATTTAAAAAACAATAAAATTTTTGATATAACTTCAACGGTAGAAAAGATGCAGACACCAATATTTTATATGTATCCTGCACAGAGTGATTTCGATGTTTATACGGTTAACTTGATTAAAAACTGTCAAAATATTCGCTTTTTGCCGATAGAGTGTTCTGTTCACGGAATCCCCGTTAATAAAAGGATTTTAAGGGCAATTATAGGGCTTAATAAAAAAGAATTAGAAAAAACTTACAAATATAACTTTGATGATTCTGTTAACGAATATACTTTTGCAAAAGAAAATTGGGGTTTAAAAATGTATTTTGCAAGGGTTTTCGATTATGTTAGAAAATATCCCCTCTTTATTTTTAAAAAGGAATTTTATAATATAATGTTTAAAAAAGAGGGTAAAAAATGAAAATTTCCGTTGTCACAGTATGCAGAAATTCTGAACAAACAATAGAAAGAACTCTTCAAAGTGTTGCCTGTCAAACTTGTGATGATTTTGAATATATAGTTATTGACGGAGTTTCAACGGACAGAACCCTTGAAATTATTGAAAAATACAAATCACACATATCAAAATTTGTGTCTGAACCCGACAAGGGAATTTATGATGCAATGAATAAGGGCGCAAAAATGGCAGAGGGAGAATACGTTGTTTTCCTAAATGCAGATGACGTTTTTATTCACGAAAATGTATTATCTCTCGTTGTTGAAAAAATGAAAAACAAAAAAGCCGATTTATACTACGGAGATTTAGTTTTTCTTGAAAAGAATACGGGAAAAATAAACAATCGTAAGCAAGATAACGTAAATAATATATATCTTTGCGGCGGAATGCTTTTTCACCCTGCAATTTTTGCTTCGAAAAAAATCTTTGAAAAAATCGGATATTTTGACACAAATTACAGAATAGCCGCAGATTATGATTGGATTTTAAATGTTGTTGCAAAAAATAAAGTAACATGTGAATATTTAGGAATGCCTATTACAATGTTTTCAGACGGTGACGGTGCTTCTTCGAATGAAAAAAACCGTCAAAAACACAAAAATGAAAGAGATGAAATTCAGCATAAATACTTTTCTTCTCTGTTCATTAATATTGCAAACCTTTGGTACAAGTCTTTCAGAAGTACATTGTATATGCCAATAATCAAACAATTGCTTAGAAAAAACTTTTTACAAGGAAGAAAAGAACTGTTATGAAATTATTTAAAAAGATAGTTATAGGAAATATAATTCTATTATTTGTAGTGTTGATAATTGTAGAATTTGCAAACTACCAAACATACAAAGCCCGTTGGGGACATGTAATGGATAAACACGTAAGTAATTTTGATAATCCTGAGAAAGCAAAAGAACTTTTTGCTATAAAATATAAAGTTCCGACATATCCAAAATATGAAGAGTGGATAAATCCGATAAAAAACAAAATTTATAAAGGTTCTAATACGGGTGCTATTGTAATAATAGGTTGTTCCTATGCATATGGTATGGGCTTAGATGAAAATCAAACTCTTGCATACCGATTAAATAAACTTACAAACAGAACGACTTATAACAGAGGTGTTTCGGGTACAGGACCTCAAATGGTTTACAGACAACTTTCCGATAAAAATTTCAAAAAAGAAGTTCCTGAAGCCGAATATATTATATACGTGTTTTTGCCTGAACATATTACAAGGCAATTTCAAAAATTATACAGTTGTTATACGACTGATATTTGCGATACTTATCAAATAAAAAATGGTAAATTAGTAAAAAACAAAGAACCATTCTGGTTTTTATACAATCTTTTCACCATTAAAAATACAATAATTGATATATATAGAGACCAAAGAAGTGCGGAAGAACGAAATAAAGGTTGTCCTTTATTCTTTAAAACTATGGAAGAAACATATAAGTCAATAAAAAATAATTATCCCAATGCAAAATTTGTTATATTAAAAGTGCCTGATCATGCTATGTGTCAAAAAGATTATGTAAGTGGTTCAGGCTTACATGAATTTAATGAAAAACAAATTAAAAAATTTGAAGATATGGGAATAATATATTTAGATGCGGAAAAATTAGCAGGTCACCAATTAAGAGACATAAAAAAATACAGAGTTGCTGATGAAAACCACCCGAATGAAAGATTTTGGAATGAGGTTATTCCGGGCTTGGTTAAAACATTAAAATTATAGCAAATTTTTGTGCAATTATCTTTATTTATTGTCTTTTAATTATAAAATCCGTGTTTTAACATAAATGTTTTAGATAAAATTAACAAAATTTGAAAAAATATATATTTAAATAAAAAAAACAGGTATTTTAACCTGTTTTTTGTTTAAATGGTGCGTCTGATGCGATTCGAACGCATGACCTATCCCTTAAAAGGGGAGTGCTCTACCTGCTGAGCTACAGACGCTTATTTGTTATCTGCGTTACTTTATTAAAGTATCAGGAACAAAGGTTT
>Ga0256407_10012555_pt1 | contig 11490 bp, 17 predicted proteins | sample RumenRJG_04DNA_FD_193489 | JGI IMG/M metagenome (GOLD analysis project Ga0256407, IMG submission 193489) | Bovine rumen microbial communities from Lethbridge, Alberta, Canada - RJG_04 | ecosystem: Host-associated > Mammals > Digestive system > Stomach > Rumen | place: Canada: Alberta... | reverse complement strand
CTTGTTTTCTTTTTGCAACACTAAGATAAGTGAAAATTCTGACATGGCAAAATCCTGAGCAACTTTTTGTTGCTCAGGAACTTATAAATAAAGTTAAATCAAAGTGTTGCGGAATTAAGGACAATAAGAAAATGAGCATAAAACAGATAGAAACACTCGTCTTTGATTATGGAGGTGTCATCGTGAACATTGATGATGCTTCTGTTGTGAAAGCCATGGAGAGCCTGGGCGTAACGGCATTCAAGCGACTAATCCATGTCCGCAAGATCAAGAGACTGATGCACCAATATATTAATGGTCTTGTAGCGGAATCAGAAACATTGAAAGAGATGCTGAGTCTTTGCCGTAAAGGAACCACAACCGCGGATATTGAAAAAGTGCTCGAAGAGCTGTGTGGTAATCTGCCCGTAGAAAGACTGGAAGCATTGGTCAAACTTCGGAAGCAGTACAAGGTCTATCTGCTCAGCAACATCAACGACACGCTTTGGCAGAAGTCGGTCTGTCTGATGAAGCAGCTTGGATATTCCACGGACGAGTTGTTTGATGAAGTATTCCTCTCATACGCCATGCGGAAGGAGAAGCCATCCGTCGAAATCTATGAAGAGATGACGAAACAGACTGGATTGAATCCTGCCACCACCCTCTATTTCGATGACCGTGTCGAGAATGCCGAAGCTGGCAGAAACTTCGGCTTCCAGAGTGTACTGGTAAAGACCAATCATCTGGAGGAGCATCAGGAATGGCAAGAAATTAACAAGATTACAAAAGAATAATCTTATGCGCATAATAGGAAACTTACTTTGGTGGCTCTTCGGAGGTCTCGAAGCTGCCATCGGTTATTTCACCGGGAGTCTGGCTCTTGCATGTACCATCATCGGCATTCCCTTTGCAATACAGACATTCAAGATTGGTCTGCTATGCCTATGGCCTTTTGGTTCTACGGTAAGAGAAACGAATAGTCCAACTGGTTGCATTCGCATCCCGCTGAATTTACTCTGGCTGATTTTCGGAGGTTTGTGGGCTTGCATCATGCATCTGTTCTTCGGCTTTCTCTTATGTATAACCATTATCGGCATTCCTTGGGGAAAACAGCATTTCAAGATGGCCGGGCTTTCGCTCGCACCATTCGGCAAGGATGTGGAGTTGGGATTTTAAAGCGATAAGAAGAAGTTGAAAGATATGAATACATTACATAGTTACCTCGCCTACTATCTCCTTGCCATCAATGCTGTTGCATTCATCTTGTACGGCATTGACAAGTACAAGGCAAAGAAGAACCAATGGCGAATTTCAGAGGCTACACTGCTCACGATGGCTGCCATAGGTGGCAGTATCGGAGCATGGGCAGGTATGCGACTTTGGCATCACAAGACTATGCACAAGAAATTCAAGTATGGTATCCCCCTAATAATCATCCTGCAGATTGCTTTTTTGGTCTATCTGCATACAAATAATATAGTATGAGCATGAATAAAAGAGAATACACACAAGCCAACAAGGATTGGCTTACTAACAAAGCACAGGAAGATGGAGTGAAATCGCTCCCCAAGGGAATATATTATAAGGTATTGGCAGAGGGCAAGGCAGATGGCAAGCATCCTATGCCCCGAAGCATCGTTACTGCCCATTACACAGGCCGTACCATCGACGGCAAGCAGTTTGACAGCAGCCGTGGCGGTGTTCCGTTGGCCATACGTCTCTGTGACCTCATTGAAGGTTGGATCATTGCCATGCAGCAAATGTGTGTGGGCGATAAATGGGAGGTCTATATCCCTGCCGAAATGGGTTATGGCAAGTTCTCACAGCCAGGCATCCCTGGGGGCTCCACACTCGTTTTTGAAATTGAGCTTCTTGGCATTGCATAAGTAAAGGCTACTTTCAGATTTGGGCAATAATGACCGCACCGAATATAGTATATAAAAAAGATGTAAACAAAGCCAAATGTATAAGATAGAAGAAAAATGTACCCCAACAAGGGTTGATGAGAAGAAGCGACTGAAACTGTTCTCGACGTTTCAGATGATGCACGACTGCGATGATCTATGGATAGATTCAGAGCCTTACGCTAAAGAGGTCTTTGAGAAGGAGCATCGTGCCCAGCTATTGGCTGCACGTCAGGTTGACATCATACGAGTGCCGGAACTGCGCGAGAAGCTGACAATATCAACAAGTATCTATGAGTGCAAGCCACTCTTCGGATTCCGTAATGACATCATCCGTGATGAACAAGGTGAACCATGTTACGTGAGCTACAGCATGGGGGCATTCATAGACTTACAGACAGCAAAGCTGAGTCCTCTGCCGCAAGAGATGATAGACTCGTTGACCATGGACGAGAAGTTCCCGATGGAATACTGTGACCGTCGTGTACGTCTGCCAAAAGTTGAGCCAACAGTATGTGCTCCTGTCGTAGTCACACGGGATGACATTGATTACAATCACCACATGAACAACTGTTGCTACATCCGTATTGCTCAGGAACTTATCCCCTCTGACTTCATTATCAAACGAGTCAGGGTAGAATATAAAGTGGCAGCACGTCAGGGCGAAGAACTCACTCCCCTTGTTTATGTGGATGATAACAAATATTACATCGAACTGAAATGCGAGCGTGGAACATGCGCCGTAATTGCTTTTGAATAGATATGACAGTACAAGAATATAGAGATTACATAGCAGCAGGGAACCCTGTCGATAACGGTAGCGAACCACACCTCTTCATGCACCAGATGGCACAAGAGGCTATTCGCATTACCATGGAGATTAACAATAAGTACCACACGCCAGAGGAACTTAGAGAGTTGTTCTCCAAGCTTTGGGACATAGACGTACCAGAGACATTCGGTATGTTTCCACCTTTCAACACCGATTGTGGCAAAAATACCCATATCGGCGAGCGAGTATTCATCAATAGCGGTTGTAAGTTCCAGGATCAAGGAGGCATCTTCATTGGCAATGATTGTCTTATAGGACACAATGCAACACTTTGTACTATCAATCACAATCCCGATCCAGAGCATCGTGGCGACATGACATTCAAGCCAATTCGCATTGAAAATAAGGTGTGGCTTGGAGCAAATGTAACGATACTGCAAGGAGTGACAATAGGCGAAGGAGCCATTGTTGCAGCTGGCGCTGTTGTAACAAAAGATGTAGAACCAAGAACTGTTGTTGGTGGTGTACCGGCTAAGTTCATAAAGAAGGTTTAGAAAAATGAAAGACAAGATAAATTCATTCATCTGGCAACACTTTCTGCTTCTCACCTTTTTCTTAGTTTACATCCAAACTACAGAGGCGAAAGGTCAATCCTCATATTTTTCATATGGGGCAAGCACTATGAATGGGGATTTATATTGCGGTCATCAGGAGGATAGTGTTTTTGCCATGCACAGCGTCATGAAATTTCCACAGGCTTTATACGTAGCAGACTACTTGCACAAAAAAGGTCTGTCACTGAGCGACTCTGTTCTTGTACATAAGGATAGTCTGGACGCTGAGACATGGTCGCCCATGCTGTCAATATTTGAAGGTGCGCGTTATTTCACGTTTGCTGAGTTAATAGAATGGTCTCTGCAGCAGAGCGACAATAATGCTTGCGACCTTTTGTTTGCATCATGCGGACAGCCGGATGCAGTAGAGAATTATATCCATACGCTTGGATTCAAAGACATCCAGGTGCAACTGACGGAGAAGGAGATGAAAAAGAATCCTCATAGAGCCATAGAAAACTCAGCCACTCCAAAAGAAATGACCAGGCTCTTGGAGTGGTTCTATCTTCATAGGAATGACAACAAGATTCTCTCCTTTATCTGGGATACAATGGCTGATTGCAATACGGGTCAGCAACGCATAGCAGCAGTCTTGCCCAAAGACGGCAAACTGATTCACAAGACAGGTACAGGCTTTCCTTCTTCTGACGGAAGACAAGATAGAAACGATGTTGGAATCGTTCTTTTGCCCGACGGTTCTCACTTGTCTATTGCCATCTTCTTGCAAAAGTCAAAAGAGGAGAAAGAGGTGGCAGAGGTAGCAGAACAATGTTTGATGCGCATCCAGGCGGATGAATTCCTACGCAACATGCCGCCGGACCTACAACACAAACAGACATTGGCTATACTCAGTGCTATTGATGGAGATAACAAAGAGTTGATGGCTATTCGTAATGCCCGGAATGCTCCACCCAAGTATTCTGACCATGTGGAAACGAAGATGATCACCTCAAACATGCGCCTATATGAGCCCAAGGGAAGTCAAGACCAACGCCTTCCTGTCTTGTTGTATCTGCATGGAGGTGGCTGGACTTTTGGCAGCATCAACAGTTGTGGAAGATTCTGTGATGCCCTGACTGCATCGGGCAAGATGAGAGTCATCGCTCTTGACTATCGCTTGGCTCCAGAGCACCCTTATCCTGAAGGGCTGGACGATTGTATCTCTGCCGTCAATAACATCATCGACCATGCTGCAGAGCTGCATATTGATGCCAACCACATCACCATTGGCGGTGACAGTTCGGGAGGCAACCTTGCTTTGGCCACGGCTTTGTCAGAAACATGCCGCGGCAAAATAGAATCCTTGCTTCTGTTCTACCCTGTGACAAAGGCTTTTGACGATGGTTCGGAATCATGGCAGCACTATGGTAAAGGTTTTGGTCTGGATGCCGAAATCATGGAAGCCTTCAATCGGGCGTACACCATCAATGCAGACAATCGCTGTTCCGCCATCAGCGTAGGCCTGTGTAGTGATGAAGCGTTGAATATGCTTCCGAGAACCTTGCTCATAGCTGCAGAAAGGGACATTCTGCGCGATCAAGGATTGAATCTTGCAGAAAGAATGTGCGGAAAGATACAACGGATAGAATATAAAGGAGCCGTACATCTTTTCATCACAGTTCCCGGGCAGGATACGGCATTTGACAGAGCTTTCAAAGATGCCATTGGATTTATCTGTAACAAATAATAAAACGAAATATTCAGTTATGAGCAAAATTGAAGAACTAAAGCAATTAATGTCTATTGAAGGCTGTAATACAGCACCAGACATCAAACGACATTTCGACCATATAGCAAAATTGTTGTTTGAATGTTTCGTCATTGAGTACGAAGGCTCACTCTATTTATTCAATGATATTGAGTTCTATTATTACAACAAGAACCATCGAGACATTATTACCCATCCACGTATCTCCAAGGCAATGCGATGGTATATAAACGATTTTGGTGGGATTGACTTAAATTTTGAAAGTTCGATAAAAGCCAAAATCATCTCCAATGACAAGAAGAAATCTTCAAAATATTATTTTTTGGATGATAATGCTTCTTTCGGTGGAATTCTTCTACGCAAATTAACGAAGAAAGATGGCAGTGAGATACTGGACGGTCCATGGGCTTGCGCTGAGCTTTTCAGGACTTTCAATGCAGTTAGTGGAGATGGTGATTTCCCCCGCCTGGTTGAACATAACAATGGCAGTGTAGCTTATGTATGTGAGAAGAGAAAAAATCTTCGAACGCAGCAGCAAAAAATTGAAAAAAAAGTATGTAGCATTATTGGAAAATTTGAGTCATATCCAAAATTTGAACTCCTCTGCAACGACTTCGCGATATTCGAGGAGAAAAGATATAGGTATGTTCGTTGTGAAAATCTGATGCATGATTCCGACACTAATGAAGTGTATTTCTCCACATGGCTAAAGGATAAACGTGACGGCCATCCAGAGTTCTATCATAGGCTTATTGACTTGCTGAATGATATTGGAATAACGACAAAAGAGTTACATTACACGGAGGATTACTGGGCTCGTGACTACATGCCCATTCAATTGGGAAAAGAAGAGTTCGTGAAGTATCGTTATTATCCTGATTATCTTGTAAATAGCAACAAACCAGGAGATGCTGACACAATAACAGATTGCACAAAAGTGCTACATGGAATGGGTATAAACTGTCGCAAAACAAACCTTATTATTGATGGTGGTAATATGGTTTGTTGTGGCCCTTATATCGTCATGACTGATAAGGTATATACAGAAAATCATTACGAAAAAGGAGACATGGCGTTCAAGCATAAATTGGAATCAGAACTTGGTCATCCTGTGATAATCATTCCTTGGACTTTACATGGAGATTTCAACTCTGATGATACTGATAAATATGGGCACTCTGATGGTTTTCTCAGGTGGTGTGGAGATAATCGTATTCTAATGGGAAACCATGGTGATGAATATCCAGAAGAAGCAAAAGAGATAAAAGATATTCTGGTAGAATATGGATTCTCTGTCACAGAAATGCGTTTCAACGATATTATTTCTTCTCCTTGTAAAGAACTTAACTGGGCATATATCAATTTTCTTCAGGTTGGAAAGCATATTGTTATGCCATCCTTCAATATCGAGGAAGACAATATAGCGTATCAGTATGTCAAAAACGCCTTTCCTGATTGTCATATACATCTGTTAGAAATGACGGAAATAGCAAAAGAAGGAGGAGCTCTGCATTGTATTAGTTGGAACATTCAAAGATGAGGACTGAATAAACCCAACAATAATGACCGCACCGAATATTGAATCATCCACACGAGAAGAGCGTTTGGATTACGTCTTGAATGAATGGAAATGCTTACACAACTGTGAGTTGTGCGGCAAATGCCATGTTCTTAAAGGTCGAGGCGAAGAAATCCTCTATACCGACTATATAGACGGCAAGCGGTCGTATATGGAGATAACACTGGAAATTAGAAGCAATAGATAATTTTATGACGATAGACACAACCAACATGTGCTCACACCTTCAGAAGAAGCTGTTTGAACCTGATGGTGTGTATTATCCGATATGGCAAGCCATGAAGGATGATGAGACCTTGACGGCTGTGGTACAGAGCAGGCAGTTGCACATCTACAGGAATGGGAAGAAGATTCTCATTCTGGCAGGTAAGGCACAACCGAAGGTAATACGCGAAGATAAATTGAATGAATTGATAACAAAATAAATAGAATAAAAATGAACCGACGAACGAAGGAAACGCAGAGTAATGCAGGCATTAACTCTGCTTTACAAGGAGGAGGAAGACCAAAGGTCAAATCATTTGGACAAAAATCGTGGATGCTTCCACAACCGGTACTGATTATCGGCACATACGACAAGAACGGCAAGCCCAATGCTATGAACGCAGCTTGGGGCGGTCAATGGGACGCAAAGGAGATTATGATTGCCATGGGAGCACATGCCACCACCGACAACCTGAACAGTTGCCCTGATTTCACCGTGGCGTTTGCTACAAAGCAGACCATGGTAGGTGCTGATTTCGTAGGCATTGTATCTGCCAAGAACGATGCAGACAAGATGGCGAAAGCAGGTTGGAAATGCGAGAAGTCAGAGAATGTCAACGCTCCAGTCTTCACCGACTTTCCCATGACCTTGGAGTGCCGCATCAAGGAAAAGATTGACGAGTCAGCTGAAGGCTATTATATCGTAGCAGAGATAGTCAACATCCTTGTGGATGAGAACTATCTGGCAGAGGACGGCAAGCCCGACATGGAGAAGATGGAACTCATCGTGTTCGACCCGATACATCATGGTTACATCGAACTTGGCAAGACCATTGGAAAGGCATTCTCGGACGGAAAGGCTTTGAAGGGATGACACTCAGATACATCTTCCATAGTGGATTCCTGCTTGAAACGGATCGGTGCATCCTGGTCTTTGACTACTGGATGGATCCTGCCGATGTCATGAGTGGCTACATGAATACATGTAAACATGTGTATGTGTTTTCAAGCCACTTCCATGAGGACCACTTCACAAAAGCAATCTTCAAATGGAAGAATAGCATCCCCAATATTACATACATCCTGTCAAAGGATATACTCAAACGCAGAAGAGCGCAGAAAGAGGATGTCGATGTATGGATGGCCAAAGGAGCAGTATGGGAAGATGAGAACCTGAAAGTGATAGCCACAGGAAGTAATGACAGTGGCGTGAGCTGGATTGTGGAGACAGAAGGTAAAATCATCTTTCATGCTGGTGACTTGTGCAACTGGTACGCACGCTTTCTTGTTGACGGCACACCTAAAGGAGAGGTCTTCAGTGAAGAGTTCGGCCAAAACTTCAATCCTGTGGCAGAGGAAAAGCGGTTCCTTGGTGAACTGAAAGACATCCGAAAGATAACCGACTCGTTTGACCTTGTGATGTTCCCTGTGGACGGACGCATCGGCAACGGCTATACGCTTGGAGGGCGTCAGTTTATTGATCGATTCAAGGTTGGAATGTTCGTTCCAATGCACTTTGTCATGAGTGGGTTTGAGAGTGCGTGGCGCATGGAGCCTTTCTGCAAAGAAAAGAATGTCCCCTTTTGGTGCATCGGGCACGAAGGAGACAGCATAACAATATAATATTAACACATTAAATCGTTAAAACAATGGACGCAAAAGAAAAAGTATTAGCAACAATGAAAGAGGCAGGTCAGCCTCTTAACGCAGGTAAAATCGCAGAACTCAGCGGCCTCGACCGCAAAGAGGTGGATGCAGCCATGAAGCAGTTGAAGGCAGAGGGCGCAATCTTCTCTCCTGTTCGTTGCAAATGGGCACCTGCAGAGTGATGGTACAGGACTCGACAACATATTATGTATGGATAGGCGGGTCTTGTGATTATGGCCACAAGGAACGTGCTGGTGGTGCTGCCGTTGTGATAGAGCACGACGGTAGCATCATCAGTCGTGATGTCATCAGTGATTTGCATACCACAGAGTTCCGTATGATGCTCACGCTTATAGTTAAAGTAATGAACGAGCTGCCTGACGGTTCGGACATTCTTTTCCTAACCAACGCAGCCTACATCCAGAACTTTGACAAGACACCTACAGCGAAGTCTGCCAATCCTGACCTCATCAGCCAGTGTATCGAGGCGAAAACACGGCACAATTCTGTTAGTGTCAAAATCGTAACATACCACAAAAGTCCATTGCTCATCGAAACACACGACATGGCTACAGAAGCTATGACAAAGACAAGAAAAGAATACCACTATGACATCCAATGAGCAGGCATTGTTTGCCATGATGCAAGAATTAGGCTACAGTCACGGCCTTTGCATCACCGCCCTACAAATACTCTCGCAAGACAGACTTGCGATAAGCGACATGCTGTCATATCTTTACGTGGAACAGCCTTCCGAAGAAGCTTTCATCAAGGAAATCGCAAGGATATGCGAGACATATCATCTTAACGATCAATAGTATTATGACAGAGGACAACCGTACATATATAGCCATCGACCTGAAATCGTTCTTCGCTTCCGTGGAATGTGTAGAACGTGGTCTCGATCCGCTCACCACCAATCTTGTTGTGGCAGACGTGAGCAGGACAGAGAAGACCATCTGTCTGGCTGTTTCCCCTTCCCTCAAAGCCTACGGCATTGGAGGAAGGGCACGTCTGTTTGAGGTTGTGCAGCGGTTGCGTGAAGTTAACAATGAGCGAAGGTACAAGAGCCCTTTCCGTCACCTGACGGGAAAGTCGTGGAAGGACGAGGAACTCAAAGTGCACGAAGATTGGGAAGTTGACTACATTGCTGCCCCTCCTCGCATGGCCAAATACATTGAATACAGCACACGTATCTATCAGATATACCTGAAATACGTCGCTCCAGAGGATATTCACGTATATTCCATCGACGAGGTCTTTATGGACGTGACGGCTTACCTTGACACATACAGGATGACGGCACATGAACTTGCCATGACCATGATACGTGATGTCCTGAGGAATACCGGGATAACGGCTACTGCCGGCATCGGCACAAACCTTTACCTCTGCAAGATAGCCATGGACATCATGGCAAAGAAGGCTCCTGCTGACAAGGACGGTGTGCGCATTGCGGAACTCAACGAGATGAGTTACCGGGAACAGCTGTGGGACTATACCCCAATCACCAAGTTCTGGCGTGTGGGTAAAGGCATAGCAGAGAAACTTGCTCAGTATGGCATGTACACCATGGGCGATGTGGCTCTCTGTTCCGTAGAGCGAGAGGGAATGCTCTACAAACTCTTTGGTGTGAATGCGGAACTACTTATCGACCATGCCTGGGGATGGGAACCTGTCACGATGGACTATGTGAAAGCCTATCGACCTGAGACCAATTCGCTGAGCAGCGGACAGGTGCTTACAGAACCCTACACATTCCAGAAAGCAAGGGTCGTTGCCCAGGAGATGGCGGATGCCGTTGCTCTCGACCTTGTGAGCAAACGTCTCGTTACAGACCAACTGGTGCTGACAGTAGGCTATGACATCGAGTCTTTGACGAACCCTGACATTCGTGACAACTACCATGGCGATGTCACAACAGACCACTATGGCCGCCAAGTGCCGAAGCACGCTCATGGGACAGCCAACTTAGACAAGTTCACTTCATCTACCAGACAGATTATGAAGGCTGTGGCATCCCTCTACGACCGGATTGTCAACCCCAACCTGCTGATACGTCGCCTGACACTAACAACCAACCATGTCATCAGTGAAGAGAGTGCCAGGACAACGAACTCCACTCCCATACAGTTAGACCTGTTCACCGACTATGAAGCATTGGAGGCACAACAGAAAGCCGAGGAAGAGGCACAGGCAAAGGAACGAAGGATGCAGGAGACACTGCTGAGTATCAAGAGCAAGTTCGGCAAGAACTCCATACTCCGGGGACTGAACCTTGAAGAAGGGGCTACAGCCATAGAACGCAATAAACAGATAGGAGGACACAAAGCATGACGGATAAATACGCCCATATCATTGACTTGCCCCACCACGTATCAAAGGTCAGACCGCAGATGACCATGTACCAGCGTGCAGCTCAGTTTGCCCCGTTTGCGGCTCTAACAGGGCATAGTGCAGCCATCAGTGAAACGGCAAGACTGACAGACAAGGCGATGGAACTCTCTGAGAGTGAGTGTGAAGTGCTCAACCAGAAAATCACGTTGCTTTTAGCGCACCTCGACAAACATCCGTATGTCTGCATTACATACTTTGTTCCTGACTTGCAGAAGGAAGGTGGCAAATATGAGACACATTCGGGTTCCGTCAAGTCCTGGGATGAGTACGAACAAAGGATTACCTTCGACGACAACACTCAAGTCAAGGCAAATGAAATCATTGACATAAAAGGGGAATTGTTCGACAACAGAGCATTTTGAATGTCTATCACCGATTGAAGTGTAGCCACATAATGCACCTGTAGAAGCATCCAATAAGGCTGCCACTACAATTCTTAGTCATTACATGTAGAACTATGACTATCTATCCCGTCTGAAATCATTGCGCTCGTCCCCATGCCACCATGCTCCTAAGAAAGCGAACAGCACGCGGAAGACAACGACAATGACAACAATATCAAATATCTCATTCATAAGCGTTCTAATCCTAAAATCCGCAACTATCATCCAATACACGATTAAGGGTAGATTTATGAGTCGTTAGTAGCAGCTTTCAGTAAAAAGCAACAGCACAACATCAATATG
>Ga0256407_10012554_pt1 | contig 11492 bp, 13 predicted proteins | sample RumenRJG_04DNA_FD_193489 | JGI IMG/M metagenome (GOLD analysis project Ga0256407, IMG submission 193489) | Bovine rumen microbial communities from Lethbridge, Alberta, Canada - RJG_04 | ecosystem: Host-associated > Mammals > Digestive system > Stomach > Rumen | place: Canada: Alberta... | reverse complement strand
CTTTTGCGGCATCGTCTGTCTGGTTGTAGAGCTTTTCTGAGTACTTGCCGTTTTCGTCAAAGAAGCGGGGCAGAATTGCGCGGTTAACTGCATCCTTTGATGCGCTCCAGTTTGCCTTTTCCACAGCGGCAGAATATACCATTGAGCGGAGGGTTCCTTCAAATGCGCCTGTAAAAATTGAATAGTATGTGTTCTGGTTCAAGTCCTGGCCGTATGCCTTGTAAAGTTCAGCCATGTAGGAAACGCGGTCTGCAAATTCAGTTCCGGCCTTGTATTCGATTTTCTGTCCTTTGTAGGAACCGAAAACCGGTGTTTTGCCTGCATGTGAAAGCGATTCAAACAGTATGCTTCCGCCAGCAGGAATAAATACGATTGCTGAAATTACCAGGATAATTACGGCTCCTATTTTTGCGCCGTCTTTTTTTGATTTTTTAGGAGTTGTGATTTCTTCTTCCATAAAGGGAATCCTTCTTTTAAAAATATTCTTGATGAAATGCCTGGCCGACTGTAGCGGCAGGACATAAAGTAATACGATTTTATCATTGTATATATTGAGTGTCAACAGTGCCAAAAGTTTTTGCGAAAAAAAAATAAAAAATTTTAAAAAGTCTATTGACACAAATTATGCGTTGTGCTATATTCATAATCACACGGGGGCTTAGCGAAGCTGGTTATCGCGCTGGCCTGTCACGCCGGAGACCACGGGTTCGAGCCCCGTAGCTCCCGTATAAATGCCCACTTATTCAAGTGGGTATTTTTTTTGTCTGCTGAATTGCAGGCGTCATTTTTTATCTACATCTTTTCGGGTAATAGCGCAGCTGGTAGCGCGCTACGTTCGGGACGTAGAGGTCCCCGGTTCGAATCCGGGTTACCCGACTTTGCAAAGCCTACGGTTTTTCCGCAGGCCTTTTTTATTTTCCGGGTAAGCATTGTTATGCTCACGCCCGCGCTGGGGTGCTTTCCGAAATAGCAGAGGATGAAAATGATTTGTAAAAAATGTGGAAGGGTGTTGTTGTCAACAGATATCTACTGTCCTGACTGCAATGAGCCTAATACCGAATGGACGTCAGAATCAAATGTTGATCAAGCTGAGTTTATACCTTCTGCTGAAGATTTGAATTTAGCTGCTTATGTTAGTGGAGATGCATTATCCAAAGATTTTGAATCGGGAGCATTTCTTAGTATGAAAGATTCTATGCTAGATTTTAATAAGGGCAAAGTATCTTCCTGGAACTGGTGGGCTTTCTTTCTTTCTCCTTTTTATCTTGTTTATAGAAAAAATTATGTACTTACAATAATAACGCTTGTCTTGGCTACTGTTCTTGCAATTTTAGATAAAAGTAAAGCGTTGAATCTGATTTGTCCTATTTTGCAGGGAGTGTTTTGTAATTATTTTATGTGTCAGCGTTATGAAGATAAACTTAAAAAAGCACAAAAAAAATATCCAGATAATTTAGAAATGCAAAGAGAATACTTAGCTATAAAAGGAGGGAAAAATATAGTTCTCACAGTAATCTTAGTGGTACTATCTGTTTTTTGTACAATTATTGCTTTAAGCAGAGTTTGATAATGTCTGGTTCTTAAAAATAAAGCATAACAAAGTTTCAATGCCGAAATGCAGTCAATCTGTGTGCGGTTTTTACAGTTGTTATGCGGACGCCCGCACTGTGGCGCTTATTAAGGATATGTAAAAAATGAAATTAGTACTTTCAAATATAATTTTTTATTCTACATTAGATGAAGAAAGTTTTGAATTTTATTTGAATAATATTACACCTAAAATTGACAGAAGCGGTTCAAAGATAATAGTTCATATAGAAAAAAAATCGATGAACAAAGAAAAACTGAGAAATATTTTTGGGCTAATAGAACGATATAAAATTAAAGTTGAAAACATTGAAGATTTAATATCAGAAAAATATACTGATTATATATTTGATCCAAAAATGTTTTGGTATAAATATTTTGATAATAAAGAATATTTCTTCAGCAAATCAAGCTTGCTGAAAAATGGAGAGAGAATTGAAAAGAATTTTTCCTAAAGAAAGGGTGATTTTAGGTTTGCTTGGTATAGCCGCCTTACTGTTCTTTTGGTTTACTATCTTTAAGTCTGGATTTTCTTTGGATGCAGGTTCTGTTTTCTTGCTGATTCTTTTTGCTCTTGGACTTGTAATCTGCGTCAATTTAATTACGGCTCATACTGCATATAATTCAGAAAAGATTCTTGCCTGGTCGCTCTTTTATAGAAAGAAAATTAACTTTGATAAAATTACGCAAATCTGTAGGACTTGGCAAGGGTCTGGAAAAAGTCTTCGCTTAAAATGGTATGTTCTGTATATGGATAAAAACAAAGTGGCAAAAGCAAAGTTGTACCTCCCGGATGATTTTGGTTCAGAAAGTGTGGCAAAGTTGGCAAGTGCAATAAAGGCTGTTAATGATAAAGTTGTTTTTTTGTTTGACACGTGAAAGGAATGGTAAGTTCTATTAGGTGGTAGAAAAGCTGGCCTTGAATGACAAAGACCAGCTTTTTGGGTATTTTTCTATTTAAATTTTCTCATTACGATTATTGAATATTCAAAATCGTTTTTATGGCCAAAGGCGGTAGATGGTTCTAGGTATACACATGAAACGCTGTTTGTTGCAATTTGTGATGGCAGTTCTGGATAAAGTTTTTCACCATAATAGCTTCCGTCGTCGTTAAACCAATTGCTGTCCGAGCAACGGATTTTATAAGGAAATTCATCATTGAACAATTTGAAGGCTTTTTCAGCCCTTTGACGGTATGAGCCGTTAATGTAGTATTCCATTTCTACAGGAACATCCTTTGTTTTGCAATCTCTTCCTCTATGTGGATTTGGATCATTAGAAATATCAACTATTTCGGTATATTTAGCTGTAGCAGGCTTTTTTAAATCTTTCCATGGATCAATATTCGGATCTAGACTTCCAAGTTCTGCTAAAGTCGGAATGTACCAGCCTTCCGTAAATTTGCCTGTGTTGTATTTTTTACCGTATATACTTGCAAAGTAAAGGGCAGGATAATTATCTTTAAGGTTTTTGGCTCCTTTCGGATCGGCTTTTTTTACGATCTTAAGAGCTTTGCTTCCGTCTTCAAGTCCTTCAAGTTCCTGCATTCTGCCTAAATAACCAGCTGCCTTGCTGGACGCCCATTTTGCTTCTATTGTGTTAATTCCTATAGCCCAGAAACAGGAACCGTCTTTTGCTACATTCCATACAATACCTATTGCCTGATAAGATGCTTTGTCATATTGGTTCACGGTTACAAGGCTTCCGTCTTTTAAAACAATTTTTCCTATGTCATCTTCTGTATAGAATCCTTTTGCAAATGCAGAGAAGGTAAAAAACAGAGATAGCAAAATTGAGAAGATTTTTTTCATTTATTCCTCCAGAAAGTAAAAATTAATAATATTATAAAATAAAAATCCTCTTGGCGCAACCCTATACATTCCCGGGGAAGACGTAGTCCAGGTTTTGCCTGGCAAGTTCTGCGAGGCTGTAGATTTTGCTTACCGGGGTTGGGAAGCTGTCCTGCATTTTGAACCGTGGGAAAAAGCGCGTTATGTGGAGGGGGATTTTTTTATTGCTGCGTGTTTCTACGGTGTGAATCCAGCTGCTTAGTTTTAGCATTTCTTCTTCGCCGTCGTTTTTGTTTGGGATGATTAGCGTGGTTAGTTCAACGTGGCAAGTTTCTGCTGCGCTTTCTATGAAGGCCTTTGTCATTTCCAGGTTGTCGCCTGCAAAGTCAGTGTAGAATTCATTTGAAAAAGATTTTAGGTCTATGTTCATTGCGTCTATAAAGCAGGATATTTCTTTGAGGACTTTTAGCGATGCAGTTCCGTTTGTAACAAGTACGTTTTCCAGTCCTGCCTGCTTGGAGAGCTTTGCGGTGTCCCTTACGAATTCATAGCCAACAAGCGGCTCGTTGTAGGTAAATGCCAATCCTATGTTGCCGCTGCTTTTTAATTCCAGTGCTTTACCTACAATTTCTTCCGGGGAAAATTGTTCTGCATATTTTTCGTGCTCAAGGATTTTTTCTGACCAAGAGATGTCGCTGTTCTGACAGAAGGGGCAGCGGAGGTTGCATCCGTAAGAGCCAAGCGAAAGTATCCTTGTTCCCGGTCTGAACATTTTTAGCGGCTTTTTTTCTATGGGGTCAAGGGCGGCGGCGGTTATTCTTCCGTAATTGGAAGCTTCTATTTTTCCCTTCCTGCATGTCCTTGCCCCGCAGAAGCCTTTTTTCCCTTCCTCTATTTTGCATTTCCTAAAGCACACTTCGCAAACCGGCATGGCAAACCCCTTTAAATGCTTTTAATTGCTTTTAGTAATGGCGCACTACTTGGAAGCGGAAGAGTTCAAGGCTGCTCTTTGGGGGAATGCCTCCCTTTCTCATTGCTATGGAAATTTGGTCTTCCACAGTGTCCACTCCGTCCAAGTCTGGAAGAAGAAGTCCTCTTCTTGATCCGCTTTGTACGATTACGCCGTATTTTTTTACGTCAAGCTGGTCCTTGTTTTCTATTCTTTCCGGCTGGCCAAGAACGTCCACGCTTATGTCCAGCCACTTGAGTTCATCTTCCTGAACAGGTTCAAAGCGGGGGTCCTGAGAAACAGCGCTTACTGCATTGCAGATTATTTCTTCTGCAAGATTTTTGCGGGTGGGCAGTATTGTTCCTATGCAGCCACGGAGCGCCCCAAATTTGTGGATGGAAACAAAGGTTCCAGAGCTTGAGCTAAGCATGTCTTGTGGAATCCATTCCGGCACATCCATGACCTTTTTGTTTTTTACGTAGTATTCAGCGGAAGCCCTTGCAAGCTTTACGAAAGGATCCGACTTGTCTTTTTTTTCTTGAATGGACTTTGCTTCTGCATCCAGCTGCCGGCTTAGGAAATGCCTTGATTCATCTTTTCTTACGGGAACAAAGGAGCATATTCCGTAGCCAACACCGGTTACGTCTTCGTGGGAGTATTGCCTTGCATCCACTTTTGTTCCGTCAAGGGCGCCTGCCATTATAACAAAAGACTTGTGTCCGCATTCGGCTGCCTTGTCCCTAAAGCTTTCGTCAAAGTCAAAGAGCTTTCCAAACTGGGCCTTTGAGCAGACTTCCATTATCCTTTTGTCGTATTCCGGGCCTGCTTCTGCAAAGCCGTAGGGGCCGTAACTCTGAAGCTTGTGGGACAAGTCTCCGCTTGCAACATAGACTGTTCTGCGGTCAAGTTCTTCCACCGCATTTTTTATTATGGTACCAAACTCGTAGTGCTTTAAAAGATCCATTCCAGAAAGACCTGTGCGCACAAGCTTAAAGTTTTTGTATTTCTTTTGGATAAAGTAGAGGGGAACCATTGTGCCGTGGTCAAGCTCAGGGGTCTTTTGGCCAAGGCATCCTGCAGGAAAGTTTTTGGAGCTGCATTTGTCTTCTATAAGTTCAACAAGCTCCGTGTCGTAGTCCACGTCAAATTCTACTTGGGGCGCATTGAACTGGGCAAATGAACCGTGGGCATTCTTTCCGGGAGAAATGTGGAAGTAGTCGGAATAGGATATGCTGTGAGGGCTAGAGATGATTATGGTCTCCGGCTTTAGCGCGGCAATTTCTTCTGCAACCTTTTCGTAGGCACGGATTGTTTTTTCTACCTGGCTTTCGCTTCCCCTTCCAACTTCTGGAACTATCATGGGCGGATGCGGCACCATAAAAGCGGCTATGACTGGCATTTTTACCCCCTTGGACTGCTTTACTTTTTATTATGGGGCATAGGGGCTATTTGTCAAGCCTTGTACAGCCAAGTTTTAGTCTTTAAATCCAAGTGCGGTGGAAAGCCCCGAACTTTCTATGTTGGAGACCGAGACTTTGAAGAGCAGCTGCAAAACCTTTCCGACTGTGTTTCTTGTCTGGGGGCTTAACCTGCTGTATGACTTGAACATGGTCTTTGCGGACGAAAATATGTTGCTGCTAAGTTCAGAGTTGGTTCTTGCCTTTGTTGAATTTAGCACGCTGAATATTGCCTCAATGAAAACTTCCCTTTCTTCCGTAGGAATTTCCTGAATCCACTGGTTTACGGTAGACGCTATGAATTTGCTTTGCTCCGTGGTGTCTTCTTTTCTTACGAAGTTTAGTGCCTGGGTGTGCCAGCTGAATGGGTCGTGCTGGTAAAGGCCTTCGTTGTCGCTTTCTACTGTGGTGTAGACCGAGTCGTGGCAGAAGAGCATTCCTATTATAGAAAGCTGTGGAAAGTAAGAGCGGATTTTTTCCCTTATGCCAAGATATTCCTCCGTCCTAAAAAAGCCTTCGCTAAAGCCCGGACCGTCGTTGTTGTAGACGGTGAAAAGCCTGTTCTGGATTTTTTTGCCGGCATTTACGGCTGCGTAGATTGCAAGGTTTCCCCCTTTGGAATGTCCTGCAATGCTTATCCTTCCTGCAAAGAAAGACGCGGCTTTTTCCAGGTATTCAAGTGCATCCTTTTGGGCAGGCACTGTTTCCTTGTAGCCCAGGTTAAAGTCTTCCTTCCAGCCTACGATTGTGTCGTCGGTTCCCCGGTAAACTATGCAGACAGACGGGTTCTTTTTTCCGGCCTTTCTTATGCGGAACGTTGCTGCTGCAAACTGCTCCTCCTTTTCCAAGTCTATCTTGTTTACAAAGCCAGAAGCCTCTATCCTTCCGAAGCGGTTTGAATTTGCCGCCTTTATAAAGAGGTCAAAGGTTTCCCTGTTGATTAGTGCCCCTGTGTCACTGCGGTCTTCCACATCCGGTGCTGCAGAAAAGCTTTGGGCAATCTGCCTTAGTGATACTCCCTTTTTGCAAAATTCAGATGGGATTAGCCCTTCAAAGTTAAGGTAGGTTATTTGGCAGAGTATTACCGCGTCTATTTCGTTGAATGGGGATGCCGTAAAATCTATGTCCCCCCTCCAGTCGATGTAGTCTATTATGTTTGCCAAGTTAGCCTCCTTTTGCAGCAAAAAAAAGCGCGGCAGGCACTGGAGGGGCGGCGGGGCTTGTCCCCGGCGTTGCAACGCAATGGAGGGGGTAGGGACCCCCAGCTTTCGCAACGAAGTTTCAAGCAACCCCGCAAGCGCCACATACAGGACCTAAGCGGTAAGCATAAAAAGCTCCGCTGGCAAATGCAGCTGCCGCACAAAAAACATTTATTTGATGCAAAAACCATTTAATTGGCACAAAGCCATTTAATTGCACAAGAATAAAGTTTATGCTAATATGAATATAATAAATTTTTAGCAAAAGATACAAGGTGGATTTTTATGAAGATAGAATCTCTTTTTGACTACTTGGCAGGCAATTCCTATCCAGGACGCGGAATCGTAACAGGCGTAACAAGCGACGGAAAGTTTGCAGTTTCCGCATATTTTATCATGGGAAGAAGCGAGAACAGCCGCAACCGTGTCTTTGTTGAAGACGGAAGGGGAATCCGCACACAGGCCTTTGACCCCTCAAGAATGAAGGACCCAAGCCTTATCATTTACGCACCTGTACGCGTAATCACGACAGCCGGCGGAACAGATACCGTTGTAACAAACGGAGACCAGACTGACACTGCCTACGATGGAATGTCCAAGGGGCTTACATTTGAGCAGAGCCTCCGCTCAAGAACCTTTGAACCGGACGGCCCCAACTACACCCCCCGCATTTCATCTGTACTGCACATAGACTCAGGAAAATTCTGCTACGAGATGTCCATTTTAAAAAGCGACATGGGTGACCCGGAATCTTCCAACCGCTACACCTTCTCCTACGAAAACCCCAAGAAGGGAGTAGGCCGCTTTATCCACACATACCGTGGAGACGGAAATCCACTTCCAAGCTTTGAGGGTGAGCCTGTTGCGGTTAGCCTTGACGGAATGAACGACGCTAAGACCCTTGCCGACAAAATGTGGCAGAACCTTAACGCAGACAACAAGGTTTCTCTTTTTGTGCGCTACATAGAAATTGCAAGCGGAAAAGAAGAGACCGTAATCATCAATAAAAACAAATAAAAAAATAGTTGGCAAAGTGCCGGCTATTCCAAGAAACTCAAAAACGGACGGGCGGAATTAATGCGTGTAAAGAATACTGAATCGCTTTTGAATGAAGAAAAAACTGATGCAATTGCGGAAATCTGTCTGCTGCTTTCGCATATAGATGACGCAAATCTTATCAGGGAGTTTTTTGGCTGCCTCTTTACCAAGTCCGAGCTGAAGGATTTTTCCAACAGGTGGCATTTGGTAAAGGAACTTGAAGCCGGTACGACCCAGCGCGAGATTGCAAAGAAGTACAACATGTCCCTTTGCAACATAACCCGCGGTTCCAAGGAGCTAAAAAAAGAAGATTCCGCATTCAGGAAGGTTCTTAATATTCTTGCCACTTTGGAAAAATAAATTTGAATTAAAATTTTAATTTTGATTTTAATTTGAATTTGGACGGAAGGCCATCTGCCGGGCAAAAAATTTTCCTGCAAAGACGGCACTCTTCGGCCTTCCCCGCTTTCCGGGGTTCCGCGGGGCCCCACCCGCTCCATTGCTACGCAACCCGCTTGCGCGGGCCCCTCCAATCGGGCGTAGGTTGCTTGGTGCAAACGATGGGCGTACCGCCAGTCGCTTGTAAGCCTTACTGCTTTTTTGAGCATTCGGGGCATTTTCCCCAGATGCTTATTTGCGTCTGCCCAGCCTGAAAATCCTGTGGAAGCATTGCCGAGCATGACTTGTAGAATTCCGGAACTGAATCAGAAACAATGTCAAAAATCTTTAGGCATTCCGTGCACTTAAAGTGTATGTGGGGCGTAAGCTTTGCATCGTAGCGCACCTGCTCGTCCTCTATGTTAAGCGAGTTGAGTATGTGCTTGGTGCTAAGAAGATGGAGCGTGTTGTAGACTGTCGTTCTGGAAAGTGAAGGGTAGCTGCCGATTAGGGCCTGGTAGACCGTTTCCGCAGTGGGGTGAACCTCGTGCTCCGTTACGTACTTTAGCACGGCAACCCTTAGCGAAGAAGGCCTTATCTCCTTTTCCCTCAGTATCTCTGCATAAGTTGAACTATCTGACAATTTAAACTCCCGATGTGCGCTTGGGATGCAGCCTCCAGCCTTTTTAAAGCCTCTTTCTGCATCCGCCATTTTGTCATGCCGCACTTCTTTTTGCCTTTGGGAACCGGCCTTTGGAAAAGCAAAAGCGCATTGCACATGCTCTTGCAGCCGGTATTTTCCCCTGTTAATAGTAGGCTTGTAGCCTGGGCATTCAGCCTTAGCTAGTTAAAGTAGCGCTTCAAAAGCCCCTTGAATCCTGCTCCGTGGCGTGCCTCATCCTTTGCCATCTCGTGAACGGTGTCGTGGACTGCATCGTAGTTGAGAGCCTTTGCCTTCTTTGCAAGCTCAAGCTTTCCTTCGCAAGCTCCAGCCTCTGCCGCTGCCCTAAGCTCAAGGTTCTTCTTTGTGGAATTTGTAAGCACATCGCCCAAAAGCTCTGCAAACCTGGAAGCGTGGTCTGCCTCTTCAAAAGCATAGCGCTTGAAAGCCTCCGCAATCTCGGGGTAGCCTTCGCGGTCTGCCTGGCGTGACATGGCAAGGTACATTCCAACCTCGCTGCATTCACCGTTAAAATTGTCCTTTAAGCCCTGAACAATTTCCGGGTCAAGGTTCTTTGCTGAACCAACTTCATGCTCGCATGCCCACCCCGCTTTTTCTTCCGTCACTTCTACGAAAGCATTCTTTGCATGGCACTGGGGGCATTCATCCGGTGCATTGTCCCCTGTAAAAACGAATCCGCAAACTTTGCAACGCCACTTCTTCATATTTTGCTCCTTACACAAAAATTGTAATAATTACAATTCATTCTATATTGAAAACAAATTGTTGTCAAATGAATTTTGTAATCTTTTCAATTTTTTAATCCTTTTAATTTTTTGCAAAAAAGAACAAAAAAAATCTTTTTTTTCTGGATTTGCTATTGACACAAATAAGGAAAAAAGCTATAGTGATATCACATTTTAGCAAATGTACTTTTACAAATGCGGGGATGGTGGAATTGGTAGACACGCTAGCTTGAGGTGCTAGTGGCGCAAGCTGTGCCTGTTCAAGTCAGGTTCTCCGCACTTAAGGACTGTCAGTTTTGGCAGTCCTTTTTTTATGCCCGGAAGGGAGTGGGGTTTGGCAGACCTTTGCAATAGGGGGCGGCTAAAGCCGTCGGCTGTTCTGCACTTCGCTAACGCTTATCCTCCTCGCTTCACTGCGGTGGAGTTTGCAACTTTGCCGTGCTCTATAGCCTGACGCAAGGAAAATCTATGAAACAATATGAAGCTGTTATTCAAACATTAGAAGAACTCGGTGGAGTTGCAACGCTAGGACAATTAAATCAAGAAGTTTTCAAAATCAAAGACTGTGAATGGAAAACAAAAACTCCCTTCGCTTCAATTCGGCGCATAGTCCAAGAAAATGAAAATATCTACAAAATAAAACCGGGGTTATGGGCATTAAAATCTCACAAAAAAGAGTTAGAGCAAAAAGGCATTATTGTTGAGACAGAAAAGAATAAAAATTCAAAAGAAGTTATAGAGTTTAATCATTCATATTATCAGGGCTTGCTTGTTTCAATTGGAAATTTAAAAAAATTAGGTACTTTTGTGCCAAATCAAGACAAAAACAAACTGTTTTTGCATAAAAAATTAGGAGATTTAAGAACTGTAAAGGAATTGCCAAGTTATTCATATGATAGTTTTGTTTCAAGAAGTTCAACAATTGATGTTATTTGGTTTAATGACCGAAATATGCCCGATTCCTTTTTTGAGGTGGAACATTCAACTGACATTCAAAACTCTCTGATGAAATTTTATGATTTGCAAGATTTTTATACACGTATGTTTATTGTTGCTGATGAGAGACGTCATGAGGAGTACAATAAAAAGTTAGGTTATTCTTCTTTTGCAAAACTGAAAAATGATAAGCGTGTAAAATTTCTTAGTTATGATGAATTGGAGCGACAATATAGACAAACTATTGAACTAAAATATATTCATACGCTTATAGTTTAGCTACTTGATTTATTTATAAATTCGATCAATAGTTTTCTTATGAAAAGATATGAAATAATTATAGAAGAAACTGTTGATGAAACTTTTTCATTTGAAGTTCCTGATAATGTTGATATTTATGAATATGTTCGAGAAAACTATTACAATGGAAAAATTGTACTTGAACCAGGAGAATGTCAATTTAGACAAATGGAAATCCATGATTTATCTGATAATTCATGGACTGATTGGCAGGAATTTTAATCGGGCGTTGCGTGGTGTTCCCGCAGAAAGGGTATTGGAGCTTCATGCGGATGTTCCATATTTTGGAATAGATTTGCCTGTTGCGGATTAAGATGAACGAAATGGGAGAAAGGGTAATTGGACTTGGCAAGGAAAAATTCAAAAGATGGCGGTGAATGCATGGCCTGGGTTGCAGACGAGGGGGGCAGGCTGGATGCTTTTCTTAGGAAGGTGCTGCCTGTGGCTCTTG
>Ga0256407_10012552_pt1 | contig 11494 bp, 9 predicted proteins | sample RumenRJG_04DNA_FD_193489 | JGI IMG/M metagenome (GOLD analysis project Ga0256407, IMG submission 193489) | Bovine rumen microbial communities from Lethbridge, Alberta, Canada - RJG_04 | ecosystem: Host-associated > Mammals > Digestive system > Stomach > Rumen | place: Canada: Alberta | collected... | reverse complement strand
AATGTTCCTAATGTTATAGATGCTCACGATATAAGAACAAGAAAAATCGGTGAAGCTATTTTTGTGGATATGCACATTTTGGTAGATAAAAATATTACGGTAAAAGAAGGTCACGACATAGCAAAAGCAGTTAAAAAAACTTTGTTAAAACAAAATTCCAACATATTGGATGTTTTAATTCATATAGAACCTTACGAAAAATGATAAGAAAATATTTAGTAATAATTTCATTAATATTTATTTGTGCAGGTTTCGGCTTTTCGCAAACGTCAAACACATTTTTTTTCTTTCCGTTTTATATGCCGGAAACAAGTTTGGGTTTGGTGTTTACCGACATAATGCACTTTAAAAAACAGGAAGATAAATTTTTTTCCGCACTGAACCTTGTTGCATTATATACATTGAAACATCAGTTTACCGTAGGAGCTGTTCCGTCCGTATATTTTGATGATAACAATTATTTGTTGGAAGGCAGAGTTTTTTTTACTAACTTTTTAAGAAAATTTTACGGAATAGGAAACAACACTTCAAAAGATGATGAAGAAGAGTATATAAACAGAAGTTACGGTTTTAACATAGGCCTTTCAAGAAAAGTTGTTTCAAATTTTATGCTTGGTGTACAATACTCTTTATTTGATAATACAATGCAAGATACGGATGATGACGGCATTTTACAATACATAAAAACAAACGGAGTTACTTCCGGTGCCGGCTTTAAAGCAAAATTCGATACAAGAGACAGCAACATATATCCTACGAAAGGTGTGTTAATGAAAGCGGAATATTTGTTGTATAACAACAGATTCGGCAGTAAATACAATTTTTCGGTAACGAATTTTGATTTCAGAAATTATTTCTATATTCACAAAAAGAAAGTAATGTTTTCTTATCAGCTTTTTGCGGAATTTGTTAACGGTCAGGCTCCCATACAAAACTTGCCCGGTATAGGCGGTCAAAATTTGCTTAGGGGCTTTTATTCTAACAGATATGTAGATAATATTGTTCTTGCTTTACAACCGGAAATAAAAATTAAAATAACAAATGTAATTCAGTTTGTTTTGTTTAGCGGTATAGGAAATGTTTATAATACTTTGGAAGATATCGATTTAGCAAAAATTAAAACTGCTTCGGGTTGCGGTATAAGAATTAAAGTAAGAAACAGTCCAAGAACGAATTTCAGGTTGGACTATGCCCAATCCAACGAATCAAACGGATTTTATTTTACTTTGATGGAAGCATTTTAAACGGAAATAAAAAAAGTGCGCCATATAGGAATCGAACCTATAACCTAACGGTTAAGAGCCGTTTGCTCTACCAATTGAGCTAATGGCGCAACTGAATTGTTTAATTAATATACCAAATATAATAATAAAATTTCAAGGTATTATTGATTTTTTTTGTTGTTTAAACTATACTTATATATCATGCAAATGTTTAAATTTGATTATAAAATATTTTTATTAATATTAGTGTTTTTATTTGCAGGAAACCATTCATATACTTTTGCTGCCGGCAAAAATAATGTTAAAAATACGAATAATGAAACAAATTCCCAAAAAACTTTTAATGTGTCCGGAAACGAGTTGCAACCGAAAAGTACTGTTTTTACCGTAACGGGAAATGAAAAGCAGGGAAAAGTAAAATCCATAAAACAAACGGACTTTGCAGTAACAGGAAACGAACTGCAACCGAAAAGTACTGTTTTTGCCGTAACGGGAAACGAAAAACAGGGAAAAGTAAAATCAGCAAAACAAACGGAATTTGCAGTAACCGGGGCACAAGAACAATCTGTTGATGGTATTAACATAAAAGAAATTAAAAATAAACAGGCAAATACGATTAAATCTTCCGATTCTTCAAAAGTTTTTAATGTTGCCGAACCTTCTTTGGTTGAAAGTTCATCAAGTAAAAAGAAAAACAAAGCAAAAGTAAAAGAAAATGATGTTGTTGCAGCGGAAAGCAGTAAAGAAGTTTCAAAAGAAGATAAAGCTAAAAGATATATGACATTTTGTTCCGGCAACTTCTTCTATTTCTACGGATATGAAGAAGAAGATAAAGACAAAATGGACATGGAAGAATATTTCAAAAGTTTTAAAGAAACAACAAAAATCGGAAAAACTTTTGAAATAACGGGTGACGAAATAGGTAAAAAGAAAGAAACCGAATTTGTAGTAACCGGAAACGAAATAAGTAAAAAACATAAACAAATCAATCAAACTAAACAAAGCGAAGAACTTACCGATTATCAAAAAGCAAAACTCGAATATATTCTTATGGAAGAAGAGAGTAAGCTTTTCGGATTAAGAAGAATGTTAAATGTTGCAAAGAAACTTTTATATTCCGAACTGTCGAAAGAAAATTATAACTTAACTGTAATAAGCAACTTAAAACAAGAAATATTGTCTACCGCTTCGGATATCGAACTTGTAAAGTTTGAAACCGAATGTAAAATCAGAGGACTTTTAAGTTTGGAACAATACAAGAAACTTGAAAGTAAAATCCAAAAAAGAAGAAGTTTATAAGTTTATTGTATAAACATCGAATCGCCGTAAGAAAAAAATCTGTATTTTTTATCTATAGCTTCTTTATAAGCACTCAATACAAATTCTCTTCCCGCAAAAGCACTTGTCATCATTAAAGGTGTGGATTGAGGTAAATGCAAATTTGTTATCATTGATTTAATAAGTTTGAATTTATAACCCGGATATATAAAAATGTCCGTTTGTCCCGAACAAGCTTTAATTGAGACCAACTTATCGTTTTCAAAAGTGCCGGTCTTTGCTGCAACGGTTTCCAGTGTTCTTACACTTGTTGTTCCTACAGCAATAATTCTTTTGTTTTGTTGTAAAGCATTGTTTAATTTTGCGGCACTTTCTTCGCTTACTATATATCTTTCGGGCAACATTTTATGTTCGTTTATATTTTGTGCAAGTATCGGCTTAAATGTACCCCAACCCACATGAAGAACGATATTTATAATTTCAACACCTTTTTGTTTTAATTTCGAAAGAATATCTTCGGTAAAATGAAGTCCTGCCGTAGGTGCTGCGATTGCACCTTTATTGTTTGCATAAACGGTTTGATATCTTTGTCTGTCGAGTTCTGCCATTTTTTGTGCAAGACCGTCTTTTCTTTTTATGTAAGGGGGAAGCGGCATAAAACCGTACTTATCAAGAAGTTCATCAATATTTCCTTTGTTAAAAGAAATAATTTTGTTCCCGTTGGGTAACCCTTCCAAAACTTTACATTCATAACCGCCGTCAAAATATACTGTTTGTCCTGTTTTTACATAAGGTTTCATTAAAACGGTATATTTGTTGTCTTTATCCGCCGTCGGATTTAAAAACAAAATTTCGACTTTTCCTCCGGTAGCTTTTTTACCGTAAAGTCTTGCCGGTACGACTTTTGTTGTATTAATTACCAAGCAATCGTTTTCATTTAACATATCTGCAATCTCATAAAATTTGTGATGTGAAATCGTTTTATCTTTTCTGTTTAAAACTATTAAGTTTGAAGAACTTCTGTTTTCAAGCGGTTTTTGTGCTATAAGTTCTTCCGGAATTTCATAATTATAATTTGATAATAAATTGTCTTTATTTTCGTTACTGTTTTGCATAATTAACCTTTTCTATTGAAGTTGACGGATAATAATATTTTAAAATTTTCTTATAAGAATATCCTTTGTCCGCCATAAATTTGCTGCCCCACTGACACAATCCTACTTTATGTCCCCAGCCGTTACCTTTGAAAATAAAAGAGTCACCGCTCTTTTTAGAACTGTTAATCATTGTACTTTTTATTTTCCACGGATCAACTGTCGTTCTGAACTTATAAGAATTTAATTTTAAAGTACCTTTGGAATGTTTAATTATAACATTCTCTTTTGCAAGTCCGGGAGTTTTTCCCTGAAACTTAATACTTTTAATTTTACCTGTTTTATATCCTGCTTTTATTAACTTTTCTCTTATGACCGATTCTTTTAAAGTGCAGGTCCAATTCTGGTTGGGATTTTTCTTGCAATATTTATCTTTTATTCCTTTTAAATAAGGAGGAGTTTTTGTTGTCCATCCCCAAACATATTTCGGGTCTTCCGTATGTCCTCCGCAACTTGAATGAAACAAAGTTTGTGCGATTTTTTTATCGTAAACAACAACTTCTCCGAAAGTTTTAACCACGGCTTCGTTACATTTTTTTGTTTCGGCACTTGCACCGCCGTAAACTTGGCAATGTACCGTTGAACAAACATCGAATCCGTCTTTGGAATGTTTCGCCAAATTTTTTAAAACATAACTTCTGCTTATAACGGCTTGAGTTTTAAGTGCTTCTATAGGCCAATCGGAACTTGCTTCTTTGGGCAAAATCCCTTTCAAATAATCTTCGATATCGACTTCGTTTATAATATTAAGTTTACCTTTTGAAGATAACCTTATAATAATGCTTCCTCTGTATATTTTTTTGTTTACTATAATGAAGGAAGAACTTGTAACTTTTAACGGCAAAGAATAAACTTTATTTTTAATTAAGACTTTTTTGTTGTTTAGTTTTACGGCAACTTTACCGGCAGACAATGTAAGTTGTGTTTCTTTGTTTTTTATATTATAAACTTTATCGCAGGCAATAATTGCATCCGTAACGTCCAACAAAATACCGGCTTTAATAATTTTGGGAGCGGATATTTTGGAATATGCATTTCCCGTTAAAACAAATATGAAAAATAAACTTATACAAACTTTAAAAATTTTCATGGTTGATAAATAATTATATTATTCTTAAAATATGATTATATAAAAAACGGAGGTTTTTTTGTATGGAAAATATTTTTACAAAACCTGTTTTAATAACAAATCCTAAAAATATTTCATATATTACCGGTGCAAACTTTGAGGGCTTTTGGTTAATGTGTTATAAAAAACAAAACTTGTTTATAACATCGCAAATGATAAAAGGTCAAATAGAACAATTCTTCAAAAACAAAGCAAAAATTTTTGTAATAAAAACTTCTTTTAGCGATACGATAACAGAAATTTGTAATAAATATAAAATAAAAGAACTCTCGATAGATACAACAGAAATAAGTTATCAACTGTTTCAGGTACTGAGCCATAAACTCAAACAAAACAAAATATCCGTTGTTGCTGACGGCACAACAATTTTAAATAAAAGAATAATAAAAAACAAAACCGAAATATCAAACATAAAAAAAGCATGCGATATAGTTTCGGAAGTTTTTCAAACCGTTAAAAAAACAGTAGTTTCGGGTATGAGCGAACTTGATATACATTTTAAAATAGAAGAAGAATTTGCAAAACGAAAAGTGGTACAAAGTTTTAAAACAATAGTTGCCTCGGGTGCAAATGCCGCAAATCCGCACCATATAAGCAGTACAAGAAAAGTACAAAAAAACGATATAGTTCTTATAGATATGGGCTGTATATACAACGGTTACTGTTCCGATCTTACAAGAACATTTTTTGTAGGTAAACAAACCAAAGAACAACAAAAAGTTTGGAACATAGTAAAACTTGCACACGATGAAGCTCTTAAAAATGTTAAGCCGAACATTAAAGCAAGCGAAATAGACTTGTTTGCAAGAAATACAATAAAACAGGCGGGTTACGAAAAATATTTTATACATACTACGGGTCATGGTGTGGGCATGGATATTCATGAAGCACCTACGATAGGGGAAAAATCAACGGCAGTACTAAAAGAAGGAATGATAATAACAATAGAGCCGGGAATATATCTTCAAAATAAGTTCGGTGTAAGAATAGAAGATACCGTTCTTGTTACAAAAAACGGTTACAAAACATTAACTTCGGCAACATATTAGAACAATATATATGCAAACCAAAAATGTTTTAACATCATTAAAAACTTTTTGTAAAACAAAACTGTTTTTTTTAACGGTTTTGTTTATTGTGGTTTTTGTTCTTTACGGTAAATCCGTAAATTTTGATTTTATAAATCTTGACGAAGATACTTTAATAGAAAAAAACATTGCACATTTATCAAACATAAAAAATATACCGAAATTATTTTTAACTTCATGCTACTTTACAAAAACATCATTTTATTACAGACCGCTTTTATCAGCATCTTTTTGTTTGGAAACATCCCTGTTCGGTTTTAACAAAAAAGTTTATCATTTTACAAACATAATATTGTTTATACTGTCTTTATATTTAATGTATGTATTTTTATTAAAACTTAACATAAACAACAATATTTCAAAATTTATTATTTTGTTGTTTGCCGTTCATCCGGTATTTACCACATTGCCCGTTTGGGTACCTGCCCGAAACGATACATTACTGATAATTTTTATATTGTTGTCTTTTATCGGTTTTGCAAACTATCTTCAATCCGACAAAAAAATTCATTTAATATGTTTTGTTCTGTTTTTTGTTTTGGCTTTGTTTACAAAAGAATCCGCAATATTTTTATTTATATTGTACCCGCTGTTTTTGTATTGTTTTAAATATAAGTTTGTTAAAAAATACATATATATATACATATTTCTGTTGATACCGATTATTGTTTACTTTATTTTAAGAAACTGTTCCGTTGCAAGTATAAATATAACAAGCTACTTTGCCGACAGTCTTAAATATTTAAGCAACTTGGTATTCGGACTTTGTAACTATATATTCTTTTTCTTTGTACCTTATAAACTTCCTGCAATGCTGCTTAACGAAACAATACAATATAAAACTTTAACAGTATTTTGTTTGGTTACATTAATTTGTGTCGGCTTTTATTATAAAAATGTTAAACATCGCAAAATATTGCTTTTTTCGGCAGTATGGTTTTTAATTTTTATAATACCTACATTTTTTCAAAAAGAGTATGTGTTTTTAAATCACAGATTATTTATATCTTCCGTAGGACTGCTTATGTTCTTATCAATATTCGTTGAAGAACTGATGTTGAAATTCCATATATTAAAAAAGGTTATGTTCATACTGTTTGTAATTTTGTTCGGTTGCCTGTTTTACTTATCTTTTACTTTTCAAAACACTTTTTCAAACAGACAACCGTTTTGGCAACAGGCATACACGGATGCCCCGAACTACCATTTTGTTCCCTACAATTTGGCGGTTATATACTATCAACAAGGCAACTACGAAAAATATAAAGAGTTTATTTTTAAAGCATACAAATCAAAAAACGGTAAAATTCATTTTTTTAATGTTGCACCTATACTTATGAAAGAGGGACAAACGGACAAAGTAAAACAAATCTGTTTTGATATACTGCAAGATGAAAAATCAAAACTTTTCTTTAAAACAGGAGCCAACATTGTTTTGGGACAAATTTGTTTACAGGAAAACAACTTAAAACAGGCATACAAATATTTTAAAACGGCTTTGGAGTTAGACAATATGAACCTTGTTTTAAAAAACAGAGTAGAATGGCTGAAATCGCAGATAACCGAAAATTAAAAATATTTGTGAAAAATTTGTTTTTTTAGTAATTATAATGTAAAATTAACACTTAATATGAAGCATACAAAAATTAAAAAATCAATTATTTTCAGTTGTTTTGCCGTGCTTTTTTTTGGCTTGGCAATAACCGCTTTTTGTGCCGAACCTCCTAAAAAGATTTATTTATCTGAAAGACAAGAGTTCGAACAAAAAGCAGCCGAACGATTTGAAAAAACGGCAAAAGAGTTAGGTCTTACACAAGACCAAGTTGCCCAAATGAAAGAAATCAGGGAACAAAACAAAATAAAAACAAAACAAATAATAGAAGAAATAAGAAAAAAAGATAAAGCAATAGACGAAGAACTTTTAAAAGAAAACTATGATAGGGCTGTAGTAAACAACTTATTGCAGGAAATAAGACAGTTATCTGCAGATATGTCGCAAATCAGAATAGACGACAAAATCAAAGTAAGAAGTATTCTCACACAAGAACAGTTTTCAAAAATAGAACAAAACAAGAAGGAATTTCTGCTAAAACATAAAAATCAAAAAGATAAAAATAATAAATAAAATTTAAACAGGAGATTTATCGACATGAAAAAATTAGTTGTGGGCAGTTTATTGTTTGTGTTAACAGCAATGTTATTTACAAATGTATTTGCAGAAACAAAAAACATTACCGAATATTGTGGTAATAACGGCTTGTTGCTTAGAAGAGGTTCACAAATAGAACACGGTGATGTTTTAAATATCAAAAACGATATTAAACAGGAGTCGGAATCTACATACATGATTCCGGACAATTACATTTTGTCTTATGGAATAACAATAAACGGTGGCGGTCATAAGTTGGACGGTAACGAGTTGGGCGGTTTTATAATGCAACAATATTCTACCGGTATGGATTGCGATTCCGAAATTAATGATGCTAAATTAACTAATTATATCGATGATAATGTAATAACCGTTAACGAAAGATATACTTATGATGATTTTTCCTACGGATTAACATTAAATAATGTAAAAATATCAAGCAGCAGTAAAAACGGAGTTAAAGCTAAAGGTGATTTGGTAAATATCAAATTGAAAGGTTGCACTATAGAAGATCTTGGCGGAAATGCAATATTTACGGAAAAAGCAAGTCTAATGGTAGATAATGTAAAAATATCAAGTGTAACAGGTTACGGTGTTAATGTTTCTTCGGCTGTAGCTAAAATAAAAAATTCTACTATAGAAAAAACAGGCAGTGATGCAATATATTCTTACGGAGCAAACTTAGAAATAGATAATGTAAAAATATCAAGTATAAGCGGATGCGGTGTTAGAATTTCTTCCGGTAATGTTGAAATAGAAAATTCCGGCATAAAAGATGTAAGCGGCAGTGCGATAAATATAACAGGAAAAAACTCACAAGCAGAAGTTGAAAATGTAAAGATTGAACATTGTTCGGATATATATGTAGACGGCGGATATGCAGAGTTTAAAAATGTAAAAATATCAAGTATGACCGGTGAAGGTATGGAAATAACCGGAGGAGCAGAAGTATTGGTAGTGGATTGTGATATAAAAGATACTCACTATGAAGCTTTTTATGTTCTTGGCGGTTCAACAGTAACAATTGTTACAACAAAAGATTTTACATATAACGGCAGCAGTGACAGCAATTATAAAAGTGTTGATATCCGAAGTAGTGTAATTAATTTTTTACCTAAAGACGGTACATCCGTAAAACTCTCAAGCGGAATTAGCGGTTCAGGTTCAATAGTTGTAGGAGATGGTGAACGATATACCGGTACATTGGTTTTGGGTGGTGAGAGCACATATTCCGGTGATGTTGAAATGAACGGAACAACAATAAAATTGTTGGCCGACTCAAAATATTTTGACGGAAGCAATCATACCGTTTGGGACGGTACATTAGACATTTTAAACAACTCAAGCGATACAATAAATATGTCTTCTTTAACAGGCAGCACACTTAAAATAAATTTGGATGTAAATCTTGACGACACGGATGCCAGCGATTACATAAATATCAGTTCGGCAGACATAGAAAAAGTAATTATAAACAAAATAAATGTTTCTTCGGACAGCGTGGAAGATGTTACAAATGTTGAAGTAATAAGTAGTGTTGTAGGTTCAAGTACAACTTTGGCATCAAGCCAAAAAAGAGTTTTCGGTCCTATATACGGATACGATGTTTATATTTCATCAACGGGTGTTCCTGTTAACGAACAAACAGGAGTTTCAGTTTCATCGGGAGCAGTAATTCCTTCGGATATAAAGGTATCGACAACAGGTCATATCTTAACATTCTCAAGAGCACAAGACAGTTACAATCCGGACATTTTGCAAGGCAAAGTTGCAATAGCCGGTGCAAGCATTTCACAAGAAGAAGTTTTTGATACTGTATTTAACAATGCGGGAAACTATACATTCTTCCAAAAACAAGGTTCATCTGCAGGTGATGTTGAAGACAGAGCAGCACCTACATTGTGGGTAAAAGCTTTCGGCAGCCAGGAAGATGTGGATTTGGAAAAATATACAAAAGTAAAAACAACATATTACGGAGCTGTAGTAGGTTTAGATTGCGACAGACAATATTCCGATAACTTTGATGCAACATACGGAATATTCGCATCATATGTTGGTGGCGAATTAAAAGACGAAGATTACGGTAACAAAGTTAATCAATCCGGCGGATATTTGGGTGTAAGAGGAAACTGGTATATAGGAAAACTCTTCATTAACGGAATTATAGATTACGGTATGATATCCAACTCTGCCGATACCTCATCCGATTCCAACGATTTCAATTCTTCTGTTATCGGTTTGGCAGCAAGATTGGGTTACAACTTTGAAGTTGCAAGAAGAAGTTTTACAATACAACCCAGTGTAGGAGTTACCGGTAAATATATTTTAACGGACGACTTTGAAACGGAAGTTTCAAGCGGAGATAAACTTAAAGAAAAAGTTGACGATATACAAAATATTACAATCGAGCCCGGCTTAAAACTTGCTAAAAATTTAGGCAAATGCTGGATACTTACCGGTGAAGGTAAATATGTAATAGAAAATGTCAGCGGTGATGTAAAAATAGAAAGTGAAGACCTTGAACTTGTTTTGCCTGACATGAGCTACAAAAACTATGCAAATGTAGGTTTAGGCATAGAAAAAATTTGGGGTTATACGGTATTGCACTTGAAAGGTAACAAAACTTTCGGCGGCAGAGACGGTTTTGTTATAAATGCAGGTATAGAATATAAGTTCTAAACTTGATACGCAATCTATAAAAAATAAAACAAAATGGGGGAAAAAATATAAAATGAAGAAATTATTAGGTTTATTAATGATGTTATTGTTGTCAGTATGTATAACAAGTTGCGGAACAAAATATGCAAGACCGGACAGATGTGTTTGCGAAATGACGGATCCTGTTCCTGTAGTAGCACCTGTTCCTGAACCTGAACCCGAGCCGGAACCTGAACCGGAACCTGCTCCTGAACCTGTACAGGCAATAAAAGAAGTTATCCAGGAAGCAGTAAAAGAAGAAAAGAAAGAATTTAAGATAGATTTTGAAAAACTTGCAAAACAAAGCTTGTTTGAATTCAACTCGGACAAAATAGATGAAAAGAACTATGACGGCTTAGATGTAGTTGCAAACTTCTTAAAAGAAACTCCTAATGTTACCGTAAAAGTTGAAGGTCATACGGATAATATCGGTACACAAGAATACAACCAAGATTTGTCCGAAAGAAGAGCAAAATCCGTAGCAAACTACCTTATAAATAAAGGTGTAGAAAAGGAAAGAGTAACAACCGAAGGTTTCGGTTTCTCAAAACCTATAGCAAGCAACAAAACAAAAGAAGGTAGAGCACAAAACAGAAGAACGGAACTTATATTTAAAGTTCAGGATGTTGAAATAGACGAAAACGGACAAAAAGTTGAAATTCCGCAGGAAGTTCAAGATGCATCAACAATTAGCGGAACAAAATAGTTTTATACATATATAATAATAAGTATTAAAACATATAAAAAGGAAAGGGCTAACCCCTTTCCTTTTTTTT
>Ga0256407_10012550_pt1 | contig 11498 bp, 6 predicted proteins | sample RumenRJG_04DNA_FD_193489 | JGI IMG/M metagenome (GOLD analysis project Ga0256407, IMG submission 193489) | Bovine rumen microbial communities from Lethbridge, Alberta, Canada - RJG_04 | ecosystem: Host-associated > Mammals > Digestive system > Stomach > Rumen | place: Canada: Alberta | collected... | reverse complement strand
GCGGCACCGAGGTCGACAAACTCAAGGAAGAGCTCAAGAAGGTCACCAAGAAGGACGTCCAGATCAACATCTTCGAGGTCAAGCGCCCCGAGGTTGACGCCCGCATCGTAGCCGACAGCATCGCCCGTCAGATCGAGGGCCGCGTCTCCTACAGGCGCGCCATCAAGATGGCCATCGCCAACACCATGAGGGTTGGTGCAGAGGGCATCAAGATCCAGATCAGCGGCCGCGTCGGCGGCGCCGAAATGGCTCGCTCCGAGATGTTCAAGGAGGGTCGTACCCCGCTCCATACTTTCCGTGCCGATATCGACTATGCTCTCGCAATCGCCAACACCAAGGTCGGTTGCCTCGGCATCAAGGTCTGGATATGCAACGGCGAGCGCTATGGCAAGCAGGATCTGACCCCGAACGCCGGCATCGCCGCCAACGCCCAGGCCCCTTCGGGCCGTGGCGAGCGCGGTGGCCGCGGTGACCGCGGCGGACGCCGCGGCGGTGACCGCCGCCCGCGTCGCGACAGCACCAGGTAATACACTCTTTGCAAATACTTGATCAAGGCTGATCCTCCCGGACCAGCCTTGATTTTTTCCTCCTCCTCTTTCCTAGCCTCTTCTCACCTCTCATTCCTCCTTTCCTCGCCGCCGTGATTTGCAAGTTCTTGCTGTTTAAGGATTTAGCTGAATCCTCCCTTGTCAATTATGCAAGGGAGGAATAGCGGATTTTCCTGTAAATCAACATATTACAAATCACGGCTAAACCTCTGGGGGTGGTCTGCTGGGAGCCGCATGAACCGGCGGAGATGGGTGTGGGTCATTCTTGGGATGACCGTCAGCGCTTTTCCTAAACGCACATAATCGTCCTTGTCCATCCTGTTAAAACGGAATCCATGATGGTCAATTCCGGAGCGTTGTGTTATCCGTAGCATCTTGGTATATATGGAGTAGTCTTCCCGTGGTTCAGGAAGGTCGTATTCCGTGCCGGTTGTGGACTCTGCCGCTATGGCAAGGGACTCGATCGAGCCGAACCGAGAGATCAGTGAACCATAGTCCACGGGATTGTATTTGCAGATGATGTAATCGACTATCTGTGCTTTCTCCGACTTGGTGAGTCCGTCAAGTATCCGTTCCTGTAGATTGTAATCCAGATACTTCCCGTGGGCCGAATAATAGTCCACCATCTTCAGCGCTCTCCGCATCCTGAACCTGCATTCCCGCTTGACCAGTCTTTCCGAAAAAGGATTGCTGTTCCCGAAGTATGCCAGCAAGTTCCATTTGTACCCCAGTGCATTTGATGTCAGATTGCCCGCCACGGGGTTGTTGACGATGTAGATAAGGCAGGAGAGGATGCTCTTCCTGGAACCCTTGGGAGCAAAGCCGGCATGCATCATCAGGGAGCCGCTGAGGGAGTACTCTTTGTTGTACACCATCGCAAACCTGTGCTGAAGGTCATTTAAAAAGGCTTTGAACCTTCTGCTGTCCGTCATCTTGACAAAGATGTGTATGTGGTTGAACATTATACAGACGGCTTCGATCCCGATTCCATAGCGTCTGGCAGTATAGTACAGAAGAGTCAGGAAAAAGACATAATCTTCAGTCCTATAGAAAAGGACGTTCCCATCGAGCGCCTTAAGGAAAACGTGATGGGCGCAGCCGTCACGATACAATCTGTTATTTCTTCCCCTCATAGTTTAAGTGTTTTTGGTCGATGCAATACTACGGATAACTATCCGTTTAAACAAATCTTTGTTGCGTGATTTGTAAACAATTGTAAGATAGGGGATTGGTTAAATTATCCCTTGTCATTTTTGCAAGGGAGAAAACGGGGATTATCCTGTCAATCAATGTGTTACAAATCACGGCCGTCTGGCGGTCGGGTTATTATTTGCGGAGTTGGCTGAGTTATATTTGGCCGGGCTATATCAGGCTGGACAATATCTGGCGAGGCTTTGATAGAGCGGCAGTGTTAGGGCGGTTTTGTTGGAAAGGGTGTTGTCAGAAGGAGTAGCTGAGGTAGCCGAGGACGGAGTATTGGAAGCGGACGGGGGTCTCCTTGATGATGGGGGCGCCGCCTAATTCACCGCTGATGGGTGAAGTCTCGAAGACGTAGACGTAGTTCCTGGTCAGGTAGTAGTGAACGGCCGGGGCGAAGCCCAGGTTGAAGTTCCAGATACGGAAGGACATCGAGAAACCGACGTCGGCTGTAAATGAAAGGCGGTGGATGAGGTTGACAGTCTGTTCCGTTATTGTGGTTTCGCCATAGGATAAGCCGCGGGGGACATTGGATCCAAAAATGTATCCGGGAGTGAGGCCAGCAAAGAATTCAGCGCGATTGAAGAGACCGATTATGAAGTCACCGAGTATGCTCCTGGCATTCGGTTCATAGCCGTAGACGGCGTCGCGGACCGCGCCGACGGCAGCGGACTCGAGGCCGGTCCTGACGGACTGGGAGAAAGTCCGCGAGCGCGTCCGCGCCGAGAACGCCACAGGCACGCCGAAGTATGAGTCGATCTTCATGTTGACGGGCACGAATTCAAGTCCTGTCCTGAATCCAAGTCCTTTCTGGTTGTATCGGGCGTAGGATAGACTGAATATCTCAGGCGATCCGTTCCTGAGGGTACGGTCTACGGCGCCGCGGACGCCTACGCCGAAGCGGATCTCTTCGAGGCCCTGGCCGGCGGGCCGGACGGCCTTGGCTGTGGCGGCTTCCCCGGCCGCAGGCGCGCTCTGCGCCGTCTGCGCGGCCGCTTCTGCGCCGGCCAATGCAACCAGCGCGGCTATAACGAAAACAATGCTCTTCCTCATGGTTCAGTGGATTTCTGGCAAAAACAAAGATAGCACTTTTTCCACAAGTCGCATAAAACCCGGACCGTGCAACGTTTCTACTTAAAAATGCATCTATTATGTGGAAAACTTCTAATGACATGAATATGAGAAGATTGATAATAGCTATAGCGGCGGGGCTGCTATGCTTCGCAGCGCCCGCCCCGGCGCAGAGTTTTGCTGACAATGGTTACAGCGGTTCGCTGGAGGCCGGTGTCATGTTCCAGAAGAAACCTTTTTTCTCTATCTCTACTTCACACGGATGGACCAACGGGAAAGGCCGTTTCTTCGGTGGAGGATTGATGCTGACGCAGCGTCCGGACGGGAGGAGGGTTTTTTATGACAAAGGGGAACGTCCGCTGATGTATGGTGTTTTCATTGAATACGGAAAAGTCAGCAAGACAAGAGAGGACAGGCGTTTTGATATCAAAGCGGGAGTGAAATTCAATTCTGACCATTTAAGATACGATCCCGACCTTTTCCTTCGTCCGTCTTACGAGATGCTGCTGGACAAGAACCTTGCTCTTAGCGTAGGATGTGATCTGGACCTGGGTCAGTTCGTAAGTAAGACCAGCTGTGACGGCTACATCCATATCCTGTTTCTGCCGTATGCCGGTCTGGCTTTCCGCTTCTGATTCCTCGGGGTTGCGATAGTCTGAGCGTTTCATTAAATTTGTAGGGAACATCCTTACAATACTTAATATGAAACGCTTTACTTTGCTTGCTCCAGTCACGGCGCTGCTTGCTGCCGCGGCTTTCCTTTGTCCGCTGAATGCCCAGGACTTCAGCCTGAACACTTCCGGATACTTCAACCGGGACGGGGTGGACGTGATGGCTTTCGATGACTTTTATCCCGAAGGCCATCAGGGCGGTATTTCAGTCCTGATGAACGGTCACCGCGTCGCAAGCAACGGCGACATCCGTTTCGAGCCTACGCCCGGCCAGTGGCAGCCGGTACCGAAGCAGCTGGATCGCAAGATAGAAGGCAACCGTATAGTGACCACCCTGTGCTTCCCGGATTCAAGCCGTCATTTCACGGGCTTCAACCCGATGATATACCCGGATTATCGTGTGACCTATACCGTCACGCTGGAGCCGTCCGGAAAAGGCTTCCTCGTGACTGTGGACCTGGATACTCCGGTCCCCGAGGAGCTCCTCGGACGTGCGGGATTCAATATCGAGTTCTTCCCGGGGGACCTTTTCGGCAAGCCCTGGATAATGGACGACAAGCAGGGCATATACCCCCAGCAGCCCAATTCTCCGCTTCATACGCAGGAAAGCTATGTGTATAAGAGCATTGGCGACTTCCGTCCTAAGAACGCTCCTGATACCGATATCAAGCATTTGATCGGCGAGGGCTTCAGCCCGTATACGGCTGACGCCGTCATCGCCGAGCCTTATGCCGTGGGCAAGTCATTCACATCCCGTCCGGACGATCCGTACAGCCGTCTGACCATCAAGTCGCTCAATGGTGCGGATCTCAAGCTATATGACGGCCGTATGAACCACACCAACGGCTGGTTCGTCGTCCGTTCCGATATACCCGCCGGTGCGACCAAGGGAGCTGTCCAGTGGTATTTCGAGCCCAACGTGGTCCCCGGCTGGACTTATCCCCCGGTGGTCCAGACCTCCCAGGTGGGTTATCTCCCGAACCAGGACAAGGTCGCCATCATCGAGACGGACCGCCGCGACCCGCCGCTCGTGGGAGCGACGCTCGTCCGTTTTGACGCTGACGGCGAACACTTCGTAAAGAACTATCCCGCAGAGCTCTGGGACGGCACTTTCCTGCGCTACAACTACCTTAAGGTGGACTTCTCAGACATCGAGGAAGAAGGACTCTATGCCGTGCATTACGGGGACAGGAGTTCCCCTATCTTTCGGATAGCTTCGGACGTATACGACAGGGGAGTGTGGCAGCCTGTGGTGGAGTACTTCCTGCCATACCAGATGTGCCACATGAGGGTCGCGGACAAGTACAAGGTCTGGCACAATACATGCCACATGGACGACGCCCAGATGGCTCCGGTGGGCAACCATATCGACGGTTATGTACAGCGTGATGACAACCCTACCTCCTTCAAGCCCCTCGAGGTCGTTCCGGGAGTCAACATCGGCGGCTGGCACGATGCCGGCGATGACGATGTGCGCCATACCACCGGCAACGAATGCTATATCCTGACGATGGCCCTTGAGAATTTCCATCCGGAGATTGACGCAACGGCCATCGACCAGCATAAGCGTACGGTCGAGATCCATGAGCCGGACGGCAAGAATGACATCCAGCAGCAGATCGAGCACGGAATGCTGCACGTCGTTGCCTGCTATGATGCGATGGGAGGACATTTCTCCAGGGGAATCATCACCAACAACCTGCGGCAGTATGCCACTCTCGGCGATCCTTCCTACGCCACCGACGGCATTCTCGGCAATGACGACGACCGGTGGATATTCCCCGACAGCGGAAACGGTGTCTCGACGGCGGTGAATGTCGCCGCGTCGGCCCGCGAGCTGCGCGGCCTCAATGACACGCTCGCAAACCGCTGCGTGGAAATCGCCCGGCAGGTCTTCGACGAGGCCGGGGCTCAGGCGCAGACCGGCCGCGCCGGCGGCCCCATGGGCCGCATGCAGCTGGCGGTCGAGCTTTACCTTACCACCGGAGAGCAGCGGTATTTCGACTTCATAGTCGGTAATTGGGACGCCATAGTGGCGTCTGCCGCCAACTGCGCATGGTATATCGCCCGCGTGGAGAAACAGATGGAGGGCGACAAGAAATACCGCAAGCAGTGCGCTGCGTTCCGCGAAGCGCTGCTGCGCTACCGCGACCGGCTGGATGCCCAGACGGCGGAGACCCCGTACGGGGTTCCGTACCGTCCGAGCATCTGGGGCGCGGGCTGGGACATCCAGTCCTTCGGCTATCGCCACTATTTCCTTGCAAAGGAATACCCCGACATCTTTGATGCCGACCCGGTGTTCGATGCACTGAACTTCATCCTGGGACGTCACCCCGGATCCAACCAGGCTTCCTTCGCTGGCGGCGTAGGCGCCCAGTCAACGACTGTCGGATATGGCTTCAACCGCGCCGACTGGACCTATGTTCCCGGAGGCACCGTTTCCGGTACGGCACTGATACGCCCCGATTTCCCCGAGTTGCTGACCTTCCCGTTCCTATGGCAACAGGTGGAGTATGTGATGGGTGGCGGATCTTCACACTACATGTTCCTCGTCCTTGCGGCGAAGGACCTGCTCGAATAACAAACTAATCCTTATATGAAGCGTATCCTCCTTCTGGCAGCTGCGGTTGCGGCGCTGGCAGGCTGCTCCCGGGAGCGGACGGCCGCCACGCGCGGCATCGGAGTCTATCCAGGCGATCCTGACGAATCCTTCGCCCCGTCGCTCGTGAAAGGTGACCGCAGCTACCGCAACATAGCGCTGGAGCGTATCACTTACCAGTCATCCTGCTATGACTACAACCTGACCTCCCAGCTGGTTACCGACGGCATCATCGGGACTCAACCGACAGCGTATGTCGATATCAACTATCACTCCGGGACGCAAAGCGGAAAGGTGGAAAGGGAACTTCACGAGAGGCTTTTCGACGGAAAACCGGACTCCAGGATCGAGTTCAGAGTGCCGGATCCGACCGTTGAGATCGTTTTCCACGGAATGACCGTGCAGACAGACAGGATAGAGATAATGGGTGCCGGCGGCGTAAGGGGAGAGGTAACGGTTTACGGATCGAAAGATGGGACAAGCTGGGAGGAACTGGGTTGGGATCCAGTGTCCGGGCGATGGGAGTTCTCCTGTTCCGTTGATTTGGAAGAGCCTGTAGAGTATTCTGTTTTCCGGATGGATTTCGATGTCAAAGGAGCCGACGCATTGTCTCTCAATACGGTCAATTTCTATATGGACGGGGAGTTGCTCGATGTCCTGCCGAGTACTAGGTTCATCAGCGCCTGGCGGAGCGCCGGAGCGGCTGACGAGTGGGTTACGGTGGACTTGGGTTTCGAGTCGGAGTTCGACAAGCTGGTATTCCATTGGTTGAACCCTGCGGCTTCCGGGGAGATACTTACATCCCATGACAATATAGTCTGGACATCGGTGGCAAGGATCGGCAGCGCCGCGGACCTTGGCGAAGTGAAACTCGCCAAGGCCGCCAGGGCGCGCTATGTCCGGGCGGCGTTCGCCGCCTCGGCGGACGGGCGACCGCTCGAGCTCGCCGAGCTCGAGGTGTACGGGCGCGGCGGCGCAGCCGCCGTGCCGAAGGCCGCGCCTGCGCGCCGGGGCGCGCGCCAGGACCTTGCAGGCGGAGCCTGGAAGCTCCGGCGCGCCTCCCTGGTGCAGGCCGACGGCGCGGCCCTCTCGGGCCCGTCGTATGATGACGGAGCCTGGATGCCGGCCACGGTGCCCGGCACCGTACTCGCAAGCTTCGTCAATGCCGGCGCCGTTGCCGACCCGGCATTTGCCGACAATCAGTTCCTTGGCTCTGACTCTTATTTCCGTTCTCCTTTCTGGTACCGCGACACTTTTGAAGCGCATCCGGACTCCGAGCGCCAGTTCCTGCATTTCGACGGCATAAACTGGAAGGCGGACGTATACTTGAACGGAGTCTCGCTGGGTCGTATCGATGGGGCTTTCCGCGAGGGAGAGTTCGACGTGACCGGCATCTTGAAGGAAGGCCGGAACGACCTGGCCGTCCTCATCCATGAGAATATCCACTACGGAGCCGTTAAGGAGCAGACGGCGTACAGTTCCGACCAGAACGGCGGCATCGTGGGCGCCGACAACCCCACGATGCACGCGACCGTCGGCTGGGACTGGATCCCGACGGTCCGCGGCCGTGACATCGGTATATGGGACGACGTCTATATCACATACAAGGGGACTGTCAGCATAGCCGATCCCTTTGTCCGGACCGTCCTGCCGCTGCCGGATACCACTTCCGCAGATGTATACGCAGAGGTGACTCTTGTCAATCATTCCGCCCGGGGCGTTGAGGGCTCGCTCCGCGGCGCCTTCGGCGACGCCGGGTTCGAGCTCGCCCAGACCCTCGCCCCGGGCGAATCCAGGACCGTCAAGGTCCCCGCCCTTCACCTCGACCACCCCAGGCTCTGGTGGCCGAAAGGCTACGGTGAACAGAACCTGTATGATGTGAGTTTCTCATTCGTCACGGACGGAAAGGTCTCTGACGAAGTCTCCTTCAAGTCCGGAGTCCGCCAGATGGACTTCTCCGTGGACGGATATGACCCGACGCCCGGCCTCCAAAAGGGCGGCTTCGAGTCGTCAGGCGAGCCTGAAAGGCTTAGCCTGTACGTCAACGGCCGCCGCTTCATCGGCTTCGGCGGCAACTGGGGATTCCCCGAAATGCTCCTTAACTATCGCGGCCGCGAATACGACATAGCGGTCGCTTACCATGCCGACATGAATTTCACCATTATCCGCAACTGGGTAGGAATGACCGGTGACAAGGAGTTCTACGAGGCCTGTGACCGCCACGGCGTCATGGTCTGGCAGGATTTCTGGCTGGCCAACCCTTGGGATGGCCCAGATCCGTATTATCCCGGCCTCTTCGAGGAAGTCGCGGAGGAGTATATCAGACGCATCCGCAACCATCCTTCGCTCGCAATCTACGTCGGCCGCAACGAAGGCAATCCTCCGGAGGAGATTGACGCCTTCCTTGCGGAAGCGGTCGCTCGCGAGCACCCTGGAATGCATTACATCCCGCATTCCGCGGCAGGCGTGGTCAGCGGCGGAGGCCCTTATCGGGCACTCCCGCCGAAGGATTACTTCAGCCTTTGGGGGCACGACACTTTTCACAGTGAACGCGGAATGCCCAACGTGATGAACTATGAGGATATGGTCCGCGCCTTCGGCATAGAGAATATCGAGCCGGTCAACACGATGCAGCATCCCAATCCCATCTATGGCCTGCACGACTATACCCTGGGCGTAGTGCCTGGTGCCGCTTCCGCCCAGTCGGCGGACAGTTTCAACGGCATCATTGCCAAGGCCTTCGGCGAACCGGCTGATGCCAAGGAGTTCGCCGCCCTGGCCCAGTGGGTCAATTACGACGGTTACAGGGCCATCTTCGAAGCACGCAGCGAGCAGCGCCGGGGCATGATACTCTGGATGAGCCATCCTGCCTGGCCTTCGATGGTGTGGCAGACCTATGACTATTATTTCGAGCCTACCGGCGCATATTTCGGGAGCAAGAAAGCCTGCGAGCCTCTCCATATCCTCTGGAATCCTCTCCACGACGACATAGAGGTGGTGAACTATCACGCCGGCTTGAGGCGGGGCCTCACGGCCTCATGTGATCTCGTCAATCTCGACGGTTCCGTCGTAAGGAACCGTGAGGCCCCGCTGGACATCCGCGAGGATGAGACCGTGGTCTGTTTCCCGCTGGAATTCCCGGCAGAGTTGACGGAGGTGTATTTCATCAGGTTGCGGCTGACCGACGCGGCCGGCACGGTTCTCTCCGAGAACCTCTACTGGCGCGGCCGCGAGGAAGGCAACCTGAAAGCATTGCGCACCGTTGCGCAGGCTTCACCGGAATGGAAGGTTACGCGTACCTCCAATGACACGGAGCACGCCTTCGAGCTTACGGTGCGCAATGAAGGGCCGATCCCGGCCTTGATGCTCCGCCTCAAGGTCATGGACTCCGGGACCGGCGACCTCGTGCTCCCGGTGCTCTATTCCGACAACTATTTCTTCCTGATGCCGGGCGAGTCCAAGACCGTCCGGGTGAAAGTCCGGAAGGAGGACTGCGCCGGCAGGCCGTACCTCACCCTGAGCGGCTTCAACGTGCCCGAAACCACCTTGAAATAAGACAATTATCCCAAAAACCGGAACGATATGAAAAAGATTCTCATCCTCGCCGTCGCAGCCCTTTTCGCGGCGGCCTGCGGCTCCCCGAAGGGGGAGAAGGCCGACGACGGCCAGCAGATGTTCATCGGCGATGACATTGCCGTAGCCCAGACCCAGTACGGCAAGGTCCGCGGCTACATCCTCCACGACATCTACCAGTTCAAGGGCATTCCCTACGGAGCTCCTACCGGTGGAAAGAACCGCTTCATGCCTCCGCAGAAGCCGGAACCGTGGGAGGGTATACGCAATGCTTACAATTATGGAGAGTCCGCGCCTCAGGTAGTCGGTTATCCACGCGAGCCGGAGTCAGCGGCCTTCCTCGTGGATGCTTGGAACTATGACCTTATAGGCGAGGATTGCCTTCGTCTGAATGTCTGGACGCCGAAGCTGGATGCCGGAAAACGCCCTGTCATCGTCTGGCTGCACGGCGGCGGTTTCTCCAGCGGCAATGCCATCGAGCAGAACGGCTATGGCGGAGAGAATCTTGCGAAATACGGCGACGTGGTCTTCTGCTCGGTCAACCATCGCCTGAATGTATTCGGCTATTCCGATTTCGCCTCCGTAGGAGGTGAGAAGTATCTCCACTCCGGTAATGTAGGAATGCTTGACATTATTGCCGCCCTGCAGTGGATCCACGACAATATCGCCAACTTCGGCGGCGACCCGGGCAATGTCACGGTGATCGGCCAGTCCGGCGGCGGCTCCAAGGTCAGCATGATCGCCGCCATGCCTGCGGCCAAGGGCCTTGTCCACAAGGGCGTCGCCTTGTCGGGCAACAGCGTGCGTGGCTCCGACAAGGCTTCCGCCGAGAAGCTCGGCGAATACATTCTGAAAGAGGCTGGCCTCAAGCCCGCCCAGATCGACAAACTGCAGGAGATGCCGTGGGAGGAGTACTATGACCTGGCCAACCGGGCGTCCCGGCGCATGGCGGCCGAGACCGGCATGCGCGCCGGCTTCAGCCCGGTGTCCGACGGCATCGACCTCCCGTTCGAATTCTTCGATCCCAACGACCCCAATGTGCCGGACATCCCGCTGCTTTACTGCACCGTGTTCCAGGAGCAGAATCCCGACCGTACCGAGGCTGCCTTGGAGGATATCACCATGGACGGCGTGGTCGAAAGGCTGTCTTCACGTTACGGAGAGAATACCCGCCAGATCGTCGAGGCTTACGCCAAGACTTTCCCTGACCTCCGTCCCATCGAGGTCTGGGCCATGCTGACCGGTGTCCGTTCCAATGTCATCCGCTCCGCCAATACCAAACTTCGCCAGAAGTCGCCCGTATACATGGCGTGGTTCGGCTGGCAGCCACCGCTCTTCGACGGCCGCATGCGCGCCTTCCACTGCCTGGACATCTGCTTCTGGCTGCACAACACCGACGTGATGATCACCCATACTGGCGGCGGTACCAGGCCGCGCGCACTGTCGGACAAGATGTCCGACGCCCTGCTCGCGTTCATGCGCACCGGCGATCCCAACTGCGCCTCCCTCCCGACCTGGCCCAAATATACTGCCGAGAACGGTGAGGTCATGGTACTGAATGACGTCTGCGAGGCCAAGAACGACCCCGACCGCGAGTGCCGCACCCTTCTGGAGCAACTTACGGCCAGGTAGAACTGGAGTGAGAGCCGCTAGAGCTGGTTGAGGAGGGTGGCGAGGACGTGCGTCAGGTGGCGGCGGGTGTAGCGCTCGATGCCGCCGGGATTGAAAGCCGGGAAGGAAGAATTCTCTTCGCCGGGGATGCTTGGGGTGGAAGATGTGTGGCGGGCGGCGAGGTGCATGGACCAGGCGCGGTCTACCGCGGAGCGGATGCCCGCGGCA
>Ga0256407_10012549_pt1 | contig 11499 bp, 8 predicted proteins | sample RumenRJG_04DNA_FD_193489 | JGI IMG/M metagenome (GOLD analysis project Ga0256407, IMG submission 193489) | Bovine rumen microbial communities from Lethbridge, Alberta, Canada - RJG_04 | ecosystem: Host-associated > Mammals > Digestive system > Stomach > Rumen | place: Canada: Alberta | collected... | reverse complement strand
GGCCGGATATAGTCGTTTTCCAGAGTTCTTTACCTCTGGTGACCTCTATCTGACCATAGTTTGGTAACGGATATCGCTTCTATGGGCACTTCCTATAGTCCGATATCTTGGGAAAGTTTTATTCTAAGGAAACGCTGATTTAATCGCATTTCCAATGAAAGTAACGCACCATTACGATACAATATAGATAAAGATATCGAGAAAGGTGGTGCACCCTATGCAACAACAGACTTTCACTGATGTTGAATACTCGAGGCGGAAGAAGAAAACCCGCCGTGAGGAGTTTCTCAATATGATGGATAAGATAATCCCCTGGAATGAGTGGATTGATCTTATCAAACCGTACTATCCTTCAGGCAAAAGAGGCCGTCCCACCAGAGGGATCGAAACTATGCTCAGGATGTACCTGATGCAGAACTGGTTCAACCTGTCCGATGCTGCTATAGAAGACACCATCTATGACAGCTATGCCATGAGATCCTTCATGCACATCGACTTCTATAAGGAACAGGTTCCTGATGCAACCACTCTCCTGAAGTTCCGGCATCTTCTGGAAGAACATCACATCGGCGAACAGATCTTTGCGGATGTCAATGCGCGTCTGGAGAAGGCCGGTTTGATTATGCGCGGCGGAACGATCGTGGATGCAACGATAATCAATGCACCAAGCTCAACAAAGAATCAAAGCGGCAAGCGCGATCCTGAGATGCACCAGACCAAAAAGGGGAACCAGTGGTACCACGGAATGAAGATTCATTCCGGTGTGGATGCCGGGAGCGGTTATGTCCATACGATTACTGCAACATCAGCAAATGTACATGATATAGACGAAGCCCACAAACTGATCCGGGAAGACGACTACGTGATGTATGGCGATTCCGGATACAGCGGAATGGCGAAACGCCCTGAAGTAAAGGAGAACACGCACCTTTCCGAAGTGGAGTACCGCACCAATGTCCGTCCCAGCAGCCTGAAAACATCAGACAGCTATAAAGGAATCAATTGGGACAAACAGATGGAACATCGGAAGTCGTCTGTCCGCTGCAAAGTGGAACATCCGTTTCTGATCGTGAAACGGCAGTTCGGGTATTCCAGGGTGGTTTACCGCGGAATTGCCAAGAATTTTCATCGCTTCAATATTCTGTTCGCAAGCGCGAATCTCTTAATGTGCGCACGAGCCGGGCGAATAGATGCCTTCTGCGGGGTGTAGTGCGCCCTTTTCCGGAAAATCCGGAAAAGAGATCTCCACAGAAAGTAGATATAGAGCCATTTCTCAGAGATAATCTGTCTCTGAAACTATTAATTGGATAACGGCTGCTTTAAAAAGCGGTCTTAATCAGAGTGAACGCAGAATACGGTTAATTATTCAGCGTTTCCCTAATCCAAAACAGGCAGTTTTGCCAATGCTTATTTCAGACTATCTGGATATCTGTGATCCCGTGCTGACATTTGACAGATTTATGGAGGAGATCGAACTGGAGAAATATCTGAAATGTATCCCGAAACACTATACGGGAAGGCTCAGATATAACCCGGTCAGCATGTTGAAAACAGTTTTATTCGGATTCATGACAAATGGCTACATCTCATTACGTGAACTGGAGGACCAGTGCAAAGTAAATCTCCGCTTCATGTATCTTATGGAGCATGAGACTCCATCCTACCGGACTTTCGGCTACTTCATAAATGAAGTGATCAGGGATTCTGTCGAAGAGATATTCAACGACATCAATCAGAAGATCTTTGAAAAGGAGCATGTCGACCTTCAGCATCTGTATATAGACGGTTCCAAGTTTGAAGCGAATGCAAACAAGTATTCCTGGGTATGGAAGAAAGCAACTGAGAAATCAAGATACCGTCTGTTTGACAAGATCACACATCTTTTTGAAGAGATCAATGAAGAGCTGTCCTTCACAGGGATGAAGTTCAGTATCAACTCGGAATACGCACCGGAATACATAAAAGAGGCTGCCGAAAAGTATGCCGGAGTATGGCAGCTCGATGAATCTGAGTTCGTTAGCGGCAGAGGACACCATAAGAGCGTACAGTAGCGCCATTATGAAAAACTCACGGAGTATGCGGAGAAACTTCTGGAATACGTCGAGAAGATACACATCTGTGGAGAAGGAAGAAACAGTTATTCCAAGACAGACCATTCAGCGACATTCATGCGCATCAAGACAGACTACATGGGAAATGACCAGCTGCTTCCGGCATACAATGTCCAGATCGGAGTAGCTGATGAGTATATCGCAGTCGTTGATGTGAACCAGTACCGGACAGACATGGACTGCTTTATTCCACTCATGAATAAGTTCCGCAACGCATACGGCTTTTATCCAAAGTATCCGATTGCAGATGCTGGTTATGGTTCCTATAACAACTACATCTTCTGTGAGCAGAACGGCATGGAAAAGTACATGAAGTTTACGATGTTCAAGAAGGAAACTACGGATAAGAAGTATCACGAAGACCCGTTCCGTGCAGTGAACTTCCCGATCGGGGCAGACGGGGTCATGCGTTGTCCGAACGGAAAGGCCTTTCATCTTGAGTACCGCCAGCATGTGAGAGGGAATGCCTATGGCAGGCAGGAAGAAATATACCGGTGTGAAGACTGCTCCGGATGCCCGTATGCGGAGAAATGCAAAAAGAGCGATCAGAACCGAACTGTAAGGATTAACCGGGAACTTACCGCCATGCATCAGGAGGTAATAAACAACCTGGAGAGTATCCACGGGGCGCTTCTGAGGATGAACCGTTCCATACAGGCAGAAGGTACTTTTGGGATCATGAAAAATGATCGCTGGTACAAGCGGATCGTGCGCAGAGGCATTAAATCCGTCTGGCTCGAGGTTTTTCTCGTTTCTATCGGACAGAATCTCTATAAATTCCACAACAAACAGATGAAGGCTATGTCAGCCGCATAAGATAACAACATTGTTATCTTATGGGGTAGGGGGGATTATACTCTTTTTTTATGGAAATAGCTTTGTTTTCAGCAAAGGAAAAAGGACGCATGAAAAAACTTTCGTTTTTTCACACGTCCTTTTTTATTGTTCTTACGGTAATGAATTGTGGATTCTGCCCGGGATCACTTGAGGGGCTTAGCGCCTGCCTTCTCCTGCAGCTTGTCCATCTGCTTGCGGAACCAGCTCTTCTTGACGGGATTGTCGGAAACAAGTTTCTGTCCTCGCATGCCCTTGACTTCGACGATGTAAATACCGCTGACCATTGCCTTGACCTGCTTGTTGATGGGGATATAGTCGAATACTTTCTCGTCTGCGATAAGATTCATGAACCGTGATCCAACCTTGGCCTTAACGATCGGCACCTTGGACCGGCGGGCATACCACGGTGTCTGCGAGATGACTTCCTCGGGAAGTCCCGACTCCTTGAGTTTGAGTCTCTTCTTGTCAACGGCCATGATGACCACAGGCTGCTTGTTGGCCTGTATGCGCTCATTCTGCTCCGCCTGCTGCTTCTCAAGACGCTTGCCTATGAAATAGAGCGCCACGAGAACTCCGATCAGGATGACCAAGATTACCAGTAAAACGATTGTACCTGTCTTCAAATCAGTACCCTCCTACAAATACGCTACTATGCATTTTAACATTGAATGATAGGCAAGGCAACAAGCGAATTTAAAGTTAAAGCGCGCATTTATGGCAAAAATTTATAGCAAGTTCACAATTGCGTAATACAAAATGCTTTTAAGAATCGGCCTATTATGCTAAACTATACTAGTTATTCTTGAATTAGATGAAACACTTTTCAAGAATGTTATAGAAAGGCAGAATGAACTTATGAAGAAAAGAACATTGGCAGCTGTCATGACGGCGATGGTAGTGCTGGCGATGACAGGGTGCGGAAATTCAGGCGCGAAAACGGAATCTGCCACGGCGGCTACGACGCAGGAGTCCGCGGAGGAAGTTGCGGCCGCGGAAGAATGGATGAATGAGCCGACCGCTTATCTGTCCGGTATCACAGCCGCGGATTATGTGGATGTTCCCGCTGATTACGCGTCCATGACCATTGAAGTGGAGCCTGTCACGGTAGTCTCGGACGATGAAGTCGAGGCGATGATCGACCAGTATAGACAGGCGAGAAGAGAGCTCAAGGAAGTGACAAAGCGGACTAAGGTCCAGGAGGGAGATGTCGTCAATATCGATTATGTCGGCAGGATCGACGGAGAAGAGTTTGACGGCGGATCTGCTGAAGGATATGATCTTGAGATCGGTTCGAAGACATTTATCGAGGGATTTGAGGACGGACTGGTCGGCAGCAAGGTCGGCGAGACCGTCACTTTGGAACTGACATTCCCGAAGGACTACGCGGACTCCACAAAGGCCGGGGTAGACGCTGAGTTCGATGTCACCATCAATTCGATCCAGCAGTATGAGGTTCCCAAGCTGACAGACCAGTTTGTGACGGAACTGGGAATCACCGATGATTTCGGCAACCCCGTGAACACGGTTGACGGTCTGCGCACTTACGTGAGAAATTACCTTGTGGAGAATTACGAGAGCCAGTATACTCAGAGACTTGAGGAGGCGATCAGGAATTCTCTGTATGAGAAGAGCACCTTCAAGAAGGACATTCCTGAGGCTATGATAGAGAGAATGAACGAGTCTATCGCATCGGAACTCACTGCTTACGCGCAGCAGTACGGTGTTGACCTCAAGACACTCATGCAGCTCGCATACGGATCCACTGAGGACAGCTACGAGCAGGATATCAAGGACATGGCTTCCGAGAGCATCAAGAAGAACATCATTCTCAAGGCTATCGGCGACAAAGAGGGACTGAGCATGAGCGATGACGACTTCCAGGCGGAACTGGAAGTAGCTATCAGCAACAGCGGATATACTTCGGCTGATGACGTTCCCAGAGAGGACCAGGAGTCCTACAGAGAGATCCTCGACCGCAGGAAAGTCATGGATTTCCTCAAGAGCAAGACCACTGTGAACGCACCTGCAGCAGAAGAGGGATCTACCGGTGCGACAGCAGCGGCGGCTGAGACAGAAACGGTCAAGTAAATATATTTTGAAATAAAAGGAGTGGGAAATAAGACTATGAGACAGGATTATCAGCTCGTGACGGTTCGCGGGCTATTCGACAGCAAAGAGAGTTATGCAGACAAGACGGTCACTGTGGGCGGCTGGATCCGCAACAACCGCGACTCCAAGTCAATCGGATTCATTGCGCTGGCAGACGGCTCCTGCTTCCAGAACCTGCAGCTGGTGTACAGCAGCGACCTGGAGAATTTCGCCCAGATCGCGAAGATGAATGTCGGTGCGGCGATCATCGCGACCGGCAAAATAGTGCTGACCCCGAATGCGAAGCAGCCCCTGGAGATGCAGGTGGAGAAGATCGAGCTGGAAGGAGCTTCCACCTCTGATTATCCGCTGCAGAAGAAGCGCCACAGCTTTGAGTATCTCAGAACTATCCCGCACCTTCGTCCCCGCACCAACACATTTGCGGCGACATACCGCGTCCGCTCGCTGATCGCATATGCGATCCACTCCTTCTTCAGGGAGAGAGGCTTCGTCTATGTGCACTCCCCCATCATCACGGGCAGTGACGCAGAAGGCGCAGGCGAGATGTTCCAGGTAACGACCCTGCCTTTGGACGAGCTCCCGCTCACAGAGGACGGCAAGGTCGATTATTCCCAGGATTTCTTTGGTAAGCCTACTAACCTGACGGTCAGCGGCCAGCTTGACGTCGAGACTTTCGCGTTTGCTTTCCGCGATGTCTATACCTTCGGTCCCACTTTCCGCGCGGAGAAGTCCAACACGACCCGCCATGCGGCTGAGTTCTGGATGATCGAGCCCGAGATGGCTTTCGCGGATCTGCAGGACGACATGGAGAACGCCGAGGCGATGCTCAAGTACGTAATCCGCTATGTCCTCGCGAACGCTCCCGAGGAAATGAAGTTCTTCAACCAGTTTGTGGATAAGGGCCTCATCGAGCGCCTTGAGCATGTAGTCAATTCCGAATTCGGCCATGTGACCTACACTGAAGCTATTGAGATCCTCGAGAAGAACAACAAGAACTTCGACTTCAAGGTATACTGGGGCTGCGATCTGCAGACTGAGCACGAGAGATACCTCACAGAGGAAGTTTTCAAGCGCCCTGTCTTCGTGACAGACTATCCCAAGGAGATCAAGGCGTTTTATATGAAGCAGAATCCGGACGGCAAGACTGTCGCGGCTATGGACTGCCTGGTGCCCGGCATCGGCGAGATCATCGGCGGCAGCCAGCGTGAGGATGACCTGGAGAAGCTGGAGAAGCGCATGGACGAGCTGGGAATGGAGAAGGAGACTTACCAGTTCTATCTCGACCTTCGCAAATACGGCAGCGTGCGCCACGCGGGCTACGGCCTCGGCTTCGAGCGCTGCGTCATGTATCTGACCGGCATGGGCAATATCAGAGATGTGCTGCCCTTCCCCAGAACTGTCGGAAACTGCGAGCTGTAAGAAATAATATGGGGCTGTCGCATAAGCGTAAAGGTAACAAAACTACGCTTGGCGGCATGTCCCTTTTAAATTACATTGAATTCGCGGGGATTCACACAGATTCTTCGTTTCGCTTCGGAGGGAACCGCATTTCTAAACTCGACGTCCGCTCCGATGACCGGACGTCTCAAACAGATAGGCTTTCGTGATGCAGGAGCTGCATCACTCATTCCCTCCTACGCTTCATTCAGAATCTGGTTCATCCAACCGCTTATTCAAAGTAATTTAAAAGGGACATGCCGCACACGCTCAGGCTATTCCTCACGCAGATTGTATCACCCGATTACTAACTCTTTTGCAGCTCGTTTGACAAACTGTTATAAACCTGTTTTTTCTACCTGGGAGTGTTTTTAGGTGCATATCTGCATCTTCGATTACAGGGAGTTGCCCATTTGGCGTCAGGATCAACCTTAGCGGATGCGACACGCCCCTTATTTATTGCTTTGAATAAGCGGCTGGATGAACCTGATCCTTCCGGAGCGGAGGAGGGAATGAGGGATGCATTCTGCAGCCTGAAAGCACACTTGTCTGAGACGTCCGGTCATCAGAGCGGACGTCGAGTTTGGGGATGCGGTTCCCTCCGAAGCGAAGGAAAGGATTAGTGTGAATCCCCGCGAATTCAATGTAATAAATAAGGGGCGTGTCGCATAAGCGCAGGGTTATTAATTCCTTTCGCTAAATGTGTAATCATGCAGTAACTCATAAAAGGAGGGAATATGGAGAAAGAACTGATCATCGTTCTGGATTTTGGCGGCCAGTACAAGCAGCTGATCGCGAGAAGAGTCAGAGAATGCAATGTATACTGTGAGATTCATCCCTATACCAAGACGCCGGGGGAGATCCTGGCGATGCATCCCAAGGGAATCATTCTCACAGGAGGCCCTAACAGCGTCTATGCAGAGGATTCACCGACCTGCGACAGGGCCCTTTTCGGATTGGGAATCCCGGTACTGGGCATCTGCTATGGTTCGCAGCTCATGGCGCATAAGCTTGGCGGCGCTGTGAAGACGGCGCCTGTCAGTGAATACGGACATACCAAAATAGAGCTGGACGGCGTGGAAAGCGGCTCTAAACTGTTCAAAGGGATTTCTCCTGCTGAGAATACCTGCTGGATGAGCCACACGGATTATATTGCAGATCCCCCCAGAGGATTTAAGATCACTGCACACACAGAAAACTGCCCTGTGGCCGCGATGGAAAACTCCGGCAGCAGGCTCTACGCAGTTCAGTTCCATCCGGAAGTGGTGCACACGCCCTTTGGCACGCAGCTTCTGCGCAACTTTGTGATGGACGTTTGCGGCTGCACCGGAAGCTGGAAAATGTCCTCCTATGTGGAGACAACTGTGAAGGAACTGCGGGAGAAGATCGGAGACGGCAAGGTCCTTCTGGGACTCTCCGGAGGCGTGGATTCCTCTGTGGCGGCAGCTTTGCTTTCCAAGGCTGTCGGAAAGCAGCTCACCTGTGTATTCGTGGACCACGGTCTTCTTCGAAAAGACGAAGGGGATGAAGTGGAAGCGGTATTCGGTCCCGAAGGTCCTTTTGAACTGAACTTCGTCAGAGTTAACGCGCAGGACAGATTTTATATCAAACTTGCGGGAATCACAGACCCCGAGATGAAGAGAAAGATCATCGGCGCGGAGTTTATCAATGTATTTGAAGAAGAAGCTAAGAGGATTGGAGAAGTGGATTTCCTGGCACAGGGAACCATCTATCCGGATGTTGTGGAGAGCGGCACCGGAAACGGAGGAGCTGTGATCAAGTCTCACCACAACGTCGGCGGACTGCCGGAGCATGTGGACTTCAAGGAGATCGTAGAGCCCCTCAGGATGCTCTTCAAGGATGAAGTCAGGCAGACCGGACTGGAACTGGGGCTTCCCAGGAATCTTGTATTCCGGCAGCCTTTCCCGGGCCCCGGCCTTGGCGTCAGGATCGTCGGCGATATCACCGCCGAGAAGGTTCGGATCGTACAGGAAGCGGACGCGATCTTCCGTGAGGAGCTGGAAAAGGGCGGCATTGATACCGGGAAGGGACAATTTTTTGCCGCGCTTACCAATATGAGGTCGGTGGGCGTCATGGGCGACGGAAGAACTTACGACTATGCCGTTGCTCTGCGAGGCGTACTGACAAGCGACTTCATGACAGCGGAGGCAGCTGAAATTCCGTGGAATGTGCTGCAGATCTGCATGACCAGGATTATCAATGAAGTCAAGGGCGTCAACCGCGTGCTCTATGACCTGACGAGCAAGCCGCCGGGTACGATCGAACTTGAGTGATATAAAGGGGCTTGCCACGATGCATTGGGAGGTTATATAAGGATGAGACTGAAAGACGCGATCGCATCGCTGCAGCTTGGCAGGAAGAAGGAAGCAGAGATCCGGGAACTGTGCACTGTGTGGAGCGAGAAGGCAGACGATGGGCCGCAGGCCGTTCCGCTGCCGGAGTACCCCAGACCGCAGATGCAGCGCGCGGACTGGACCTGCCTGAATGGCTGGTGGGACTACGGATTCTTCACAGGATCTTTATCTAAGGCCGGGGCAGATCTTTCACCTGACGGGCAGATTCTGGTGCCTTTTTCCCCTGAGACGGTGCGCTCAGGAGTAAACCGCATTCTGCAGCCCGGAGAGACTCTCTGGTACAGAAGAACAATTGAAGATCTTCATCTGCCGGAGGGCAGGCGTCTAATCCTGCACTTTGGCGCAGTGGACGAGCGCTGCACCGTTTACTGGAATGGTCAGAAAGTAGGAAGCCATCGAAACGGATACCTGTCCTTCAATTTCGACGTGACAGAATATGTGAAGCCCGGTGACAATGAACTCATAGTGTTCGTGTGGGATGACACCGACGAAGGCAATGAGTGCCGCGGCAAGCAGACCCTCAATCCCGGAGGCATGTTCTATCACGCCCAGAGCGGGATCTGGCAGACGGTGTGGATGGAGACTGTTCCGGAAACTTATATCCGGCATATGAGGATCACGCCTTTACCCGATAGGGAGGAGGTGGAAGTGGCGCTGTGGATGTCGAAAGATGCTAAGATGTGTCAGGGAGATGCGCCGGAGAAGAGTGACGCAGGGCAGGAAGGCCCTTCACGCCCTGACCGGGCAATTTATATTACGGTCACGGACTGCGAGGAAACATTCACTTATCCGCTGGCCTCCCGGCTTAAAGTGCGGATCCCCGTTAAGAGCCCCCGTCTCTGGAGCCCGGAACACCCGGAACTCTACGACCTGCGGATCGAGGCGGGAGAAGATGTGGTCGAGAGCTATTTTGCCATGCGATCTTTTGGCGTGGGGACGGATGAGACAGGAAAGGCCCGGCTGCTGCTGAACGGCAAACCGTATTTCTTCAACGGAATCCTGGATCAGGGATATTGGCCCGAGAGCCTTATGACGCCGCCTGCGGACGAGGCGATGGTCTACGACATCGAGCAGATGAAACAGCTCGGCTTCAACATGCTCCGCAAACATGTCAAAATAGAGCCCGCCCGCTGGTACTATCACTGCGACCGGTTGGGAATGGTGGTCTGGCAGGACATGGTCAACGGCGGAGGACCTGTGCAGTCACTTCTGGAAACCTATCTGCCGACGGTCATTCCCGGCAGGAAGAATCTTGCGCGACAACCATTACAAGCTTTTTGCCAGGGAAGATGAGAAGGCCAGGCTGCGGTTCGAGAGAGATATCGTCCGCATGATCAGGCAGCTGTATAACTACCCCTGTGTGGGTTTGTGGGTTCCCTTCAATGAGGGGTGGGGCCAGTTTGACGCGCTTCGGATTACAGAAATTGTCAAGAAAGCGGATCCCACAAGACCTGTGGACCACGCCAGCGGCTGGTTCGACCAGGGAGGCGGAGATGTGCGCAGCGTGCACAATTACTTCCGTCCTTTGAAGGTTGAGAAAGACAACAGAGCCTTTGTGATTTCTGAATACGGCGGAATAGGTTGCCAGATTCCGGAGCATTCCATGAGCTCTGAGGTTTACGGATATCACCAGACTTCGGCGGAGGAGTTTCCCGGCGCCTTTGAGGAAATGATGAAGACTGTTAAGGGACTTGTCTTCGATGGACTTTGCGCTGCTGTGTACACGCAGGTCTCAGATATCGAGGAGGAGACTAACGGACTTCTTACCTATGACAGGAAAGTCAGGAAGGACTGCGTTTAGTCATCCAATACCATTTTCCAAACGCTGTTCCGATGATGATCGCGTATCCCAGAAAGCTCCAGGCGTCCGGGATCTCACCCCACAGCAGGAAGCCGAACATCGCTGCGTAAACTACTTGTGAGTAGTCGAAAACGGAGATGTCCCTGGCCGGAGCGTTCTGGTATGCTGCTGTGACAGAGAGCTGCGCGAACGCCGCGGAACATCCTGCCAGGACCAGGAAGATAAACTGCCTTACAGACATCGGATGGTAGTTGAGCAGGATGTTGGGCAGCAGGATCAGGGTTGAGAACACGGAGAAGGAGAAGACGATCACCGGTCCTTTCACGCCGCTAAGGCCGAGTTTGCGCACAAAGGTGTAGGCAGTTCCTGCGGTGAAACCGCCGAGGATGGCGACCAGTGCCGGGAAGGACGCGATGCCTGCGCCCGGCTTGGCGACAAAGGCCGCGCCGATGAAGGCCAGCAGGACGCTGAGCCACTCAACTCGGTTCGGTCTCTCTTTAAGGATGAAAATAGACATCAGGATGGCAAAAAAGGGAGAGAGCTTGTTCAGGATGTTGGCGTCAGCAATCCGCATGTGATCTACAGCCCAGAAATTGCAGAGGATGCCCATCGTGCCGATGCTGCAGCGCAGGAACATATCCATCAGGCTTGTGCGGGGAATATAGAATTTTTCTCCGGAGCGCATCAGTATGAAGGCCGCGAGGAAGGCGGCGACAATATTTCTGAAGAAAGCTTTCTGCATGGTCGGCACATCGCCGGAGAGCCGCACGAAGACGGTCATCAGCGAGAAGAAAAAGGCGGCCGACAGAATGAACAGGATTCCCTTTGT
>Ga0256407_10012548_pt1 | contig 11500 bp, 7 predicted proteins | sample RumenRJG_04DNA_FD_193489 | JGI IMG/M metagenome (GOLD analysis project Ga0256407, IMG submission 193489) | Bovine rumen microbial communities from Lethbridge, Alberta, Canada - RJG_04 | ecosystem: Host-associated > Mammals > Digestive system > Stomach > Rumen | place: Canada: Alberta | collected... | reverse complement strand
GCTGAAATCAAAAAGAAGGCATCTTAAAAGTAATCCCTGTAACAGGGGATAGAGGGTATGTGTTGACCCTGCGAGGCTGGTCAGTCTCGCGAAGCCCCGGCCGACAAAGTCGTCCGTGGGTACATCACTGAGATGGTTTCAACTTAATAACGAAAAAGGCAAAAACGAAAAGGCCGAAAAAGAAAAAATATTTCTTGAAAAATATTTCTTGCACGGCATATATTTGGGTGCTATAATCGAAATGCTGTGTAAGGACAGCACGTTGTTATTTTGAATCATACGGGGCGCGTCTAACCGGTATCCGTATTTTGCCCGTTTGCGGAAGCTTTTGTTTGTCTCTGTTCAGCCATTGTTCAGGACAGATCTTTTTGCGGCAGGGAAAACAGCGGCATCAGGCGCCCAGGTAAGGAGGAAAATCATGAGAGAGGGAATTCATCCCAAGTATTATCAGGCAACTGTTACCTGCAACTGCGGCAATACATTCGTGACCGGATCCACATCTCCTGAGATCCACGTCGAAGTCTGCTCCAAGTGCCACTCTTTCTACACCGGCACACAGAAGACTGCAGCAGCCAAGGGTCGTATCGATAAGTTCAACAGAAAGTACGGTCTGGGCAACAAGTAATATTGATAAAACAAATTCAGACGGCAAGGCGGCAGGGGAGACCACAGTTCCCCTTGCGTCTTGCCGTCCTTGTTTTTTACCAATAATAATGCCTGCACTGATGTTTAAAAATTTCTGGTTTATCGGCTTTTCGATTTGTCATTTTCATTCTGTCGACTATTGTGCGGACAAGCGTATGTCCGCATCGGAGAAAGGGTAAAGCCGGTTTATACAGGCAGCCTGTACAAAATGCCTCGTGAGAGACTGCTGTGACAGACTGCTATGACAGACTGCCGCAGCAGGAAGCTGGAAAAGGCAGGCTGATCAAAATTTTACCGGCCGTTAAAATATATGAAAAAATGTAATCAGCGAAATTCGGGAATCGGCGGTCAGGCCGTTCTCGAAGGAGTGATGATGCGCAACGGCGAAGACTACGCGGTTGCGGTTCGCAGAAGTGATGGAAGCATCACAGTGAAAAAAGAAAAATACAAGGGCTTTTTCGCGGATTCCCCGCTGAAAAAGATCCCTTTTATAAGAGGAGTATTTGTCTTTATCGATTCAATGATTCTTGGGCTGAGATGCACGGACTATTCAGCTTCAATTTACGCCGAGGATGATCCGGAAGAGGCAGAGAAGGCTTCATCCGCAAAGAAGAGCACAGCACAGGCGGAAGAGACCGGGTCTGCGGTGGGAGAGATTGTAAAGGCTGTGGAAGAGACCGGGTCTGCTGAGGGAGAGATCGGAAAGGCTGCGGAAGAGTCCGGGTCTGCTGTGGAAGAGACCGGGTCTGCTGCGAAAGAGTCCGGTGGTACAGAAGACTCCGGAAAGAAGGCCGGCGGCAGCGCAGCAGATGAGGAATCTCCTTTGGAGAAAATCCTGATGGCAGGAGTTATGGTTCTCAGCTTTGCCCTGGCAATCGGACTTTTTATGGTTCTTCCCTATTTTATTGCCTCCCGCCTGGTCAATCTGATCGGAAATGCCAACCTGCTCTCACTTTTTGAAGGCGTGATCCGCATCGGCATTTTCGTGGGGTATATTCTTCTGATTTCCATGATGAAGGATATCCGCAGGCTTTTCATGTACCACGGTGCCGAGCACAAGTGCATCAACTGCCTGGAGAGCGGGCATGAGCTGACTGTGGACAATGCCGCCAAGGCAACGCGTCTGCACAAGCGCTGTGGCAGCAGTTTTATTTTGTTCGTTATGATGGTGAGTATTGTACTCTTTTTCTTTATCAGGGTCAGGAATCCGATCGCCAGAGTAGGAATCAGGATCCTGCTGCTGCCGGTGATCTCGGGAATCTCCTATGAACTGATCCGGTTCGCGGGAAGCTCGGACAACCCCCTGATCGCGCTCCTGTCCAAACCGGGCTTATGGCTTCAGGGACTGACGACCAAAGAGCCCGATGAGGAAATGCTGGCTGTAGCCATAGAATCTGTCAACGCGGTCTTTGACTGGCGGGCTTATCTGGAGAAGGAATTCGGAACAGGACAGACAGAATCTCAGGATACAAAGGGATCCTGCTCTGCGGCTGCCTCAGCTGATTGCAAATGACCATCATATTTTTTTAAAAGCGGAGAAAGAATGAAATCATTATCCGGACCGGAAAAGCAATATTCCTGCCGCCAGGTCTATGAGGAAGGAGCGGCGCTTCTGGAGGAACTTGAGGACGGACGTCTGGACGCCCGGCTGCTTCTGGAGCACTTTTGCGGTATCAATACAAATCGACTGCTGTCCGACCCGGAGAGCCCCGTCGGCGAAGAAAAAAGAGGGGCTTTTCTGGAGGCGGCAAGGCGCAGGGCGGCCAGAGAGCCGCTGGCTTACATTATCGGAGAGCAGTCCTTTATGGGACTGCCCTTTGTGGTGTCTGAGGATGTCCTGATCCCGGAGCAGGATACGGAGAACCTGGTGGAAGAGGCCCTGAGGCTGATCGACGACGGCTCACGTATCCTTGACCTCTGTACCGGCAGCGGGTGTATTTTGCTGAGTCTGCTCCGCTATACAAACGGCTGCCAGGGAGTGGGAACAGACATTTCCGGGGCGGCGCTCGAGATTGCCCGCAGGAATGGAGAAAGTCTGGGACTGTCGGACCGGGCCGTGTGGCTTCAGGGGGATCTCTTCGCAGCCCTGTCAGATACGGAGGAAAAAAATTCCCCTGCGCTGCACTCTTCGGCTTCGGAATTTCCTTTTCCGTCAGCCCTGAATCTGCAAAGGCCTGCCTTTGACCTGATTATTTCCAACCCTCCCTACATCCCGACAGACGTAATAGCGACACTGGCCCCGGAGGTGAGCATTTGTGAACCCCGGCTGGCTCTGGACGGCGGACAGGACGGACTGGACTTTTACAGGAGAATCATACGTGAGGCACCGGACTTTCTTGTGATAGGAGGAAGACTGATGCTTGAGATCGGATACGACCAGGCGGAGGCGGTCTCTTGTCTGCTGCAGGAGGCCGGTTATTACGGTATAGAAGTCCTCAAGGACTACGGCGGAAATGACCGCATAGTCACTGCAGTCTGCAGCATGGCCCAGAAGCGGGGATGATCCAGGATTTGAACGCGGACTCCGGACGATCAGCCGACAGCTTTACTTTATCCCCTGATCCTTTTTGTCGTTTTCTTTTTCTGATCTGTTTTAGTGGGATTATTTTTGGCCATAATGTGCTAAACTATTTGTATAAAAATTATCCGTAAAGAAGCGGCACTGCGTTCGTTTAATATTTATTATTTTTATTTATTATATTTATTATTTTTATATTGTTTATATTGGCGGAAACCATGGTGCTGAAGAACACACAGTAACCGGACAGGATTCTGCCTGCAGGGTGATTAGATAGAATGTTTGAAAAACTGGAAGGAGTGGTCCTTCGTTATGAGGACCTCTCACAGGAACTGATGAGCCCGGATGTGACATCTGACCAGAATCGATTCCGGGCGCTCATGAAGGAACAGAGCGAGCTGGCTCCTGTTGTCGAGACATACCTGGCTTTCAAAAAGGCAGATGAGGACGCGGCTGACGCACAGGCTCTTCTGGGAGAGGAGAGCGACGAGGAGATGCGTGCGCTGGCCAAGGAGGAACTGGCACTGGCCAGGGAGGCTGCCTCTGAGCTGGAGGATAAACTGCGGATACTTCTTCTTCCCAAAGATCCAAACGATGATAAAAATGTCATCGTGGAGATCCGGGCAGGTGCCGGCGGCGACGAAGCGGCTTTGTTTGCCGGTGATGTGTACCGCATGTATGTCCACTACGCGGAAGGCCGCGGCTGGAGTGTCGAGACAGTCAGCTTCGAGGAGATCGGCATCGGGGGCATGAAGTCGGTCAGTTTTATTATCTCGGGAAAAGGAGCCTGGTCCCGCCTAAAATATGAGAGCGGCGTGCACCGCGTACAGCGCGTTCCGGTGACTGAATCCGGAGGCAGGATCCATACTTCCACCTGTACAGTGGCTGTGATCCCGGAAATCGAAGATGACATACAAATCGATATTCCGGAAAAAGATGTCCGTATCGACGTCATGCGCGCCTCGGGAAACGGAGGACAGTGCGTCAATACGACAGATTCGGCAGTGCGGCTCACCCATTATCCCACAGGGATCGTCATTTACAGCCAGACCGAGAAGTCGCAGCTGCAGAACAAGGCCAAAGCCTGGGCTCTCCTCAGATCCAAACTCTATGATCTGGAGATGCAGCGCAGACACGACGAGGAGGCAGACCTGCGGCGCAGCCAGATCGGCACCGGTGACCGCTCCGAGAAAATAAGGACTTACAATTTCCCTCAGGGAAGAGTGACAGACCACAGAATCAAATGCACACTCTACAAACTCGATTCCTTCCTGAACGGGGATATGGACGATATCATCGATCCGCTGATCGCAGCGGACCAGGCGGCAAAACTCTTGAAAATGGGAGAGCCGGAATGAGAATTCCCATGATGGGTATTTCCATATATAAGTTTCATTCGTAAAAACGGGGCAGCATGGACCGCTGCCGTTTCAGGCCTTCAGCAGTTCATTTAAAAAAGGGGGAAGAGATGGCTAATCTTTTTGGCGCGATCGATGTCGGCAGCCACGAAGTAGAACTCAAGATTTTTGAACTTTCCAAAAAGAACGGAATCCGTCAGCTCGATGACATCATACATCTGATCGACCTGGGAACCGACACCTATGAACAGGGCAGGATCAGCTTTGCCCATGTCGCGGAAGTCAAAAGGATCCTTCTGGATTTCCGCAGAGCCATGGACAGCTACGGTGTGCGGGACTATAAAGCCTACGCCACAAGTGCTTTCAGAGATATGGAGAATGCCTCTGTAGTTCTCAGGCAGATCGAGCAGGAGACGGGAATACATATCGACGTGCTGGGCAATTCCGAGCAGCGCTTCCTGGACTATAAATCGATCGCCTCGAAAGGGGAGGGATTCAGCCGGGTCATCGGAAGAAGCACTGCCATCGTTGATTTCGGCGGCGGCAGCATCCAGATTTCTCTCTTTGAAAAGGACCGCCTGGTGCTCACTCAGAACCTTCAGCTGGGAGTCCTGCGCATCAATGAACTGCTGCACAGGATCGGGGCGGGCAGCCACAAGACCCCCGCGCTCGTGGAAGAGATGGTCAATTCCCATCTTCAGATTTTTCAAAAACTATATCTGAAGGATACCAAGATCAGCAATATCATACTGGTGGATGATTATATCTCAGAGGTCGTCCGCAAGCAGGTCTACAACTTCCGGGAACACATGACGGACACACCTGAAAAGATAAAGCGCATAGGAGGCTTTGTCAGTTCGTCTGATTTTTATCGTTTTCTGGGTGACCTGGAGAAATACAGTCTCCATGATCTGGCAGTCAGGATGGGAATCGAAGAGGACAACATTCCTCTTCTGAGGATCTCAGCCATCATGCTCAAGTGCATCACAGAATGTGTGAATGCCGAACTCATCTGGGTTCCCTGCGTGACTCTGGCTGACGGGATCGCCTATGAATATGCTGAAAAACACAAATACCTGCACGAGCCGCATGATTTTAAAAAGGATATCCTGGCCTGTGCGGAACAGATCAGCCGCCGCTATCAGGGCAGCGAAGACAGATCCAGCACCATAGGTAAGATCGCCCTGAAGATTTTTGAGAGCACGAAAAAACTGCATGGAATGGGAAGCCGGGAGAGGCTTCTTCTGCAGATCGCCACAACTCTCCATGACTGCGGCAAGTATATCAGCATGACCAATCTGGCCGAGTGCTCCTACAACATTCTGAAATCCACGGAGATCATCGGAATCTCCGGTAAAGAGCAGACCATCGTCGCCTGCGTGGTCCGTTTCAATCACGGTGATTTCGCCTATAAAAAAATCCTTGCGGAAGAGCCGTCTCTGGATGCGGAGTCCTGCATGACAGTGGCCCGTCTCACGGCCATTCTCCGTGTTGCCAACGCGCTGGACCGGTCTCACCAGCAGAAATTCGGGGACTTCCAGATCAGGATCCAGGACCGCAAGATGACCATCACCGTGGAGACGGGAAAAGATATTTCCCTCGAAAAGGGCCTGTTCGATAAGCGGGCGGATTTCTTCGAAGAAGTATTCGGGATCAAACCCGTGATCAAGCAGAAAAAGCGATGAGCGCCTTTACATGAGCGTCCGCATATGAGCCTGCGCAAATGAGCCTTCGCATGAGCACCGCATTTGAGCGCCCTTACATGAGCGTCCGCGCGCGAACCTGCGCATCGGGCAGACACATAAGCGCGAAGCTTCCATCATATGTAGTTTGTGACAGCACTGAAGTATTAAGAGGAGAAGATGATGCTGGAAATCACAGAAAAATATGCAAATCCTCAGTATTATCATAACCGGGAACTGAGCTGGCTTCAGTTCGACCGCCGCTGCCTCAGCGAGGCGAGAAACAAGGACAACCCCCTGTTTGAACGGCTCAAATTCCTTGGAATCACTGCCTCCAACCTGGATGAGTTTTTCATGGTCCGGGTCGCGTCCCTCCAGGATATGCAGAATGCCGGATACAGAAAGAGGGATATCGCGGGAATGACCGCCGGAGAGCAGCTGACCGCGATCCTTGTGGAGACACATAAGTTCATGCAGAGGCAGTATACGACCTATAACCGTCAGCTTGTCCCCGGACTTCGCGAAAACGGCCTGGATATCGTGGACAAATACGAGGATCTTCTTCCGGAAGAACGCAGTTTTGTCGAGGACTTCTACCAGAATGCCGTATTTCCGGTCCTGACCCCCATGGCAGTGGATAATTCCAGGCCCTTCCCGCTGATCAGAAACAAGAGCCTGAATCTCTGCGCCCTTTTGACCCGTCAGGCGGGTACCGGCAAGGGAATCCCCGGGTATACCAGAAAACAGAAGAAATCCGGAAAAGAGGGAAAAGACGGGAAAGACGGAAAAGAAGGAAAGACGGCTCTTCAGTTCGCGACCGTTCAGGTGCCCGATGTCCTTCCCAGGATCCTGGAGCTGCCCGAGGTGGAGATCACCGACGCCCAGGCGGCGGCTATGAGAAAGGAAGACGGGAAAAAGAAAAATAAAAAAGAAAAAGCCGCCGGGAAAGTCACGGCATCACAGGCAGGACTCCCGGCGGAACAGAATGAGGATCCGGCTTCCGCAGAGCGCGGAGAGCAGTCCTCCCCTGCGCAGACGACCATGCGCAGGATCATTTTCCTGGAGGAGATCATCAGGTATCACATGGACAGTCTCTTCCTGAATTATGACGTGATCTGCACCTATCCCTACCGTGTGACACGGAATGCTGACCTGACCATTGACGAGGACGAGGCGGCCGATCTTCTTGTGGAGATTGAAAAACAGCTCAAGAAGCGGCAGAGGGGCTACGCGATCCGGCTCGAAGTGGATGAAGATATTGACCCAAGGCTGCTGGACTTCCTGCAGAAGGAATTTTCGGTGTCTCAGGACAAGATCTTCAAGATCGACGGGCCTCTGGACCTGACCTTCCTGATGAAAATCTATGGTCTCAATGGATTTGAATGGCTCAGGGAGAACCGCTATGCCCGGCCGCAGGAGATCCCGAGACTGCCCGCGGGCTGTGATATTTTCGAACAGATCCGGGGCGGGGATATTTTCATGCATCACCCCTATCAGACATTCAGACCGGTCGTGGATTTTGTCTCCAGGGCAGCGGACGATCCGGATGTTCTGGCGATCAAGCAGACTCTTTACAGGGTGAGCGGCGATTCCCCCATCATCAAGGCGCTTGCCCGGGCGGCCGAGAACGGAAAACAGGTCACTGTCCTGGTCGAACTCAAGGCCCGTTTTGACGAGGAACACAACATTGTCTGGGCCAGAATGCTGGAGCGCGCGGGCTGCCATGTCATCTATGGCCTTGTGGGACTCAAGACTCACAGCAAGATTACCCTGGTGGTGCGCCGCGAAGAGGACGGGATCCGCAGATATGTGCATCTGGCGACCGGCAACTACAATGATTCCACGGCCAAGATCTATACGGATATAGGCCTCATGACCTGCCGGGATGACATCGGCCAAGACGCCACGAGCGCCTTCAATATGCTGTCCGGCTATTCAGAGCCCCGCTACTGGAACCGCCTGTCTCTGGCTCCCCTCTGGCTCAAGGACCGCTTCCTCTATCTGATCCGGCGCGAGGCTGAGCACGCCAGGAGAGGAGAGAAGGCCCTGATCAAAGCCAAGATGAACTCTCTGTGCGACCCCGATATCATGGCTGCCCTCTATGAGGCCAGTTCCGCAGGCGTCAGGATCGACCTCATCGTGCGCGGCATCTGCTGCCTCAAGGTCGGCATACCCGGTGTCAGCGAAAATATTCATGTGCGTTCCATCGTGGGCAATTTCCTGGAGCACAGCCGCATCTTCTATTTTGAGAACGGCGGAACTCCCGAAGTGTATGCCGCGAGCGCGGACTGGATGCCCAGAAACCTGGACCGCCGCGTGGAGATCCTCTTCCCGATCGAAGACAGGGAGATTGCTGCCAAAGTGGTCCATGTCCTCGATGTGGAACTGGTCGATACGGTCAAGGCCCATGTCCTGAAGAGCGACGGAACTTACGAGCGCGTGGACAAGAGAGGAAAGGAACTGATCGACTCCCAGCGCATGTTCTGCGATGAGGCTGTGAAGGAGGCCCAGCTTGCCCTGCACCCGCAGGGAGACAGAGTTTTCATTCCCGCTGAGCGCAAAAGTGATGAGCCATCCGGGGACTGACGTGTGATGAGCCTTCCCTGAATTGATGCGTGATGAGCCATCCGAGGACTGACGTGTGATGAGCCTTCCGTGAATTGATGCGTGATGAGCCGATGAGCCATCCGCGAACTGACGCAAAAATATAAGGCACAATGGAGTGCCAATAGGGGAGTTCTGCACTCCCGCAGGCCGCTGTCCGCCGTCAGGCGAAAGAGATGCCTTTCAGCGGCTAGGCGATAAAAAAGAAAGGGTACCGCACATGTATGCGGTACCCTTTTTGATTTTTTTGACACGGAAAGCACAATGCATTTTTCCGACTTGCAAGAGAGGCAGGAACAGAACGGCAGGTCAGTTGCTGTCTTCATCTCTGGAGGCAATGTAGACGGTGCGCTTTCTGGCATCGGCGTTGGCCTCGAGATAATCGTCGTAAGTGGAGACCTTGTCGATGATGGTTCCATCGGGAAGGATCTCGATGATGCGGTTTGCTGTGGTCTGCACGACCTGATGGTCGCGGCAGGCGAAGAGCTCGACACCGGGGAAGCGCATCATGCCGTCGTTGAGGGCGGAGATGGATTCCATATCCAGGTGGTTGGTGGGCTCATCAAAGATCAGGCAGTTGGCTCCGCTGATCATCATCTTGGACAGCTGGCAGCGGACTTTCTCGCCTCCGGAGAGGATGTTGACATGTTTGATGCCATCCTCGCCGGCAAAGAGCATACGGCCAAGGAATCCGCGGACGTAAGTCACATCCTTGATGGGAGAGAAGCCGGTCAGCCACTCTGTGATCGTCAGGTTCGAGTCGAACTCACGAGTGTTGTCCTTGCAGAAATACGCCTGGCTGGTCGTGATGCCCCACTTGTAAGTGCCTTCATCGGGTTCCATGTTGCCCATGAGGATCTCGAACAGAGTTGTCTTGGACAGCTCCTGGCTTCCGACGAAAGCGATCTTGTCATCGTGGCCCATGACGAAGGAGACATTGTTCAGGACTTTCACTCCGTTGATGGTCTTGGAGAGGCCGCTGACAGTGAGGACCTCGTTTCCGATCGCCCGGTCGGGCCGGAAATCAATATAGGGATATTTGCGGCTGGAAGGCTTAATCTCGTCGAGCTGGATCTTTTCCAGGGCGCGCTTGCGGCTTGTCGCCTGTTTGGACTTGGAGGCGTTGGCGGAGAAACGGGAGATGAACTCCTTGAGTTCCTTGATCTTCTCCTCCTTCTTTTTATTGGCTTCCTTCATCTGCCGGATCAGCAGACGGGAGGACTCGTACCAGAAGTCGTAGTTGCCGGCATACAGAGTGATCTTTCCGTAATCGATGTCCGCGATATAAGTGCAGACCTTATTCAGGAAATAGCGGTCGTGGGATACGACGATCACGGTGTTGGGGAAGTTGATCAGGAATTCCTCCAGCCAGTTGATGGCATCCAGATCCAGGTGGTTGGTAGGCTCGTCGAGAAGCAGGACATCGGGATTGCCGAAGAGAGCCCTGGCGAGAAGGACCTTGACCTTCTGGGCACCGGTGATCTCACGCATCAGATATCCGTGGAGCTCTGTCTCGATTCCAAGGCCATTGAGAAGGGCTTCCGCATTGGATTCAGCCTCCCAGCCGTCCATCTCGGCGAACTCAGTCTCTAGTTCACTGGCGCGGATTCCGTCCTCATCGGAGAAATCCTCTTTTGCGTAGAGGGCGTCTTTCTCGGCGCGGATCTCGAACAGACGTGGATTGCCCTGAATGACTGTGTCGAGTACGATCTGATTGTCATATTTATTGTGATCCTGCTCCAGGAAGGAAAGGCGCTGACCCTCCGTGATAGAGACATTGCCGCTCGTGGTCTCGAGCTGACCGGAGAGGATGCGGAGGAAGGTGGACTTGCCGGCGCCGTTGGCGCCGATGATCCCGTAGCAGTTCCCTTCTGTGAATTTAATCGATACATCTTCGAAAAGGGCTTTTTTGCCCAGGCGGAGTGTTACTCCATTCGCTGAAATCATAGTATTATAGTACCTCGCTTGAGGGAGAGGGCGGCAGGCCGCCTTTTTTATGCTGTGTGCCCGGACAGCGAAAGCTGAAGCCGGGCTGTGAACAGATCCGGTCGGGACGTACAGGCGATATATGATAACCGGATATTTCATGCATGGATTCCGATTATCATACTCTTCGATAAAGGACAGACCGGAAAAAGATTAAAGTGGAAAAATCCTTTATTTGTACAATCTCGAATCATACGTACTTTCTATCATATCGGAAAGAACGAATTCCCGCAACCAGTAATAATATACATTCTGTGAAAAATGTATGCAGAAGATACTTTCCGGCCCAGGAAGAAATTTGAGCATTTTCCTGCGTTGTCAGGCAGAAAACCCGAATAGGGCCCGGGGGCGGCACTGCTGACTGCAGCCGGCCATGCCCATTGCCACAACAAAATAATCCTCAACCGATAAAGCCGCAGCTAAATAATCCTCAACCAATAAAGCCGCAGCTATAAAAGCCGCAACTATAAGAGCTGCAGCTATAAATACCGCAAGTATTAAAGCTGCATGATTAAGGTAACAGCTATTAATGCCATAACTATGATGTCGGGGTCAAAAGGTGGTTAAAGAAAATCCGTCTCGTCAGTATACACAAACACCTTGGACACGCTCTCGCTCAATCCTCGCTGGCAGCGGTACTAAGGGCGCTAAAAACCAGCGCCCAAGTACCAGGCACGCAACATCTCCTTCGGAGCTGCGCAATGGTC
>Ga0256407_10012546_pt1 | contig 11500 bp, 7 predicted proteins | sample RumenRJG_04DNA_FD_193489 | JGI IMG/M metagenome (GOLD analysis project Ga0256407, IMG submission 193489) | Bovine rumen microbial communities from Lethbridge, Alberta, Canada - RJG_04 | ecosystem: Host-associated > Mammals > Digestive system > Stomach > Rumen | place: Canada: Alberta | collected... | reverse complement strand
AACATATAGAAATTGATTATGAAAAAATTTTAATTAAACTGTAGTAATATACCAACATTAATATCAAACAGAAGAACTTTTTATAGAAGATTTAATATATTCAATGATGAAATTAATTTTTATTAATTATAATATTATAAATTATATTCCTGATTATAATCCATCTAAACTTATGTCTGTAACATTAAATTAATTGAAATATATAGACCTTGAAAAAATTTATTTAAGTGATTATTATTTTCTTATTTAGATCATGAAACTAATAATCATTTTTATATTTTATATTTTTCTTATTGAGGAATATTATTTTAGAAATTGTTTTTTTTAATAATTAGAATTATTGATAAAATTGAAATTATAAAGGATAAATTTTTAATAATGTTAAAATATATTAATTAATGAATTGATTATTCATTATTTTACTTTTATAATTATGCTATATTTTTTTGAAATAATTTTGATTTCAAGAAATATAAATTTTAATAATTTTTGAGCAATGATAATTATTAATAATTGTAAATAATAATGTAATAATAATATATTATTATCAATATTAAGTTCTTTATAAAGAGATTATCATTTTAGAAATAATATTAAATATTTGTTTTCAATTTAATATATAATCTAAAGAATTATTGTATTATTACATTTAATTGCTAATAAATAATTTCTAAATTTTATATATTTAATTATATTGAAAAAATTTATATTTATTTTAAAATATACTACAAATTTTGCCTTTTTCAAAATTTCCAGTTTCAATATCTAAATGATTTTCATTATCTTCATAAGGAATATTTAAATCATCACAAATTTTTTTCCTTTCATTTAGAAAAATATTTAAAACTTTTTTCCTATCATTTGAATTATATATATGTAAATAATCAATTAATATTTCATTTGTAAAATTATATTTACTGAAAATTTGAATAATAATATAATCCACATATTCAAAGCCATTATGAATAAAATTATCTTTTAAATATCCTAAATTTTTACTTTCTAAATAAGAATTAATATCACAATAATTTGTACTGCTATTTTCTTTTTTAACTTTACAACAACCACATTTAATATTATCAGTAGTAATTGCTATATTATTTGTAGAAGTACAAACACTTAATAAATAATTTATTATTTTATGCTCTATTTTACCACAATCAATTTGTAATTTTAATAAAAATCTAAAAATATGTCCTGGTTTTCTTATACCTAAATCTTCAACATCTTTAAAAGATACATTTAATTCTCCTTTTTTCATTCCTTCTATACATTTTTTAATATCATATAAATTATTACTTATTAATAAATTAAGATATGAAATTAAATCACATGAAATTAACCATTCTTTTAATTTTGATATTTGTTCATTTTTTGGATATTCATCATTATAATTTTCAACTACATTATTTTTTTGGAAAGCATATTCAGATAATAAAGAAGATTTTTTTTTGTGAATATTATATAAAGGTGTATTAAAAGTATTAAATGTTATATTACCATTTAAATGATTTGGATTAATTAATGATGGATGATTATTTTGAAATTTAGAGCATTTATCATTATTATTTTTATTATTTGGAATAGTTTTATTAGTTTTATTATTATTATTATAAAAAGAAGAAGGTTTTTGTGTTGTACCAGTTGAATTATTAGTATATAAATTACTATAATTTGGATTTAAATTTAAAATCTTAATTTCTTTATTAATACTACTAGTATTATTTATATTTGAATCACAATTACTTGATGTTGTAATTTGATACATATTATTTTTTGGATTTGTAATTGTATTATATTTTATCTTTCTAGGTAAAAATGAACTATTTTGTTCTTCTGAAAGTGTATTTTCTTCTATATGAATTAAATTAGGATTTTTATTTTCTTTATCTTCATCATTACTATTATTTATTGTTATAGGTGAATGTTCATTAATATTAATATTCAAAAAATCAATTTGATTTTGTTTGTTAGTATTTACTTGAGGTAAGTCACTTACAAAATATGATTTACTTTTTGAATATTCCATATCATTTGTTCCTAGAGTTGGAATATATTCATTATTATTTTCTATTTTTGAATCTTCTTTTATATCTTCTTCAGATTCTTTTATACTATTTGTATTTAATTTATCTGGTTGCGTATTCATTTGTAATTCACTAAAGATATTTGAATTATTTGTTGTTGTAATTACTTGATTAATTAAATCTAAAGGATTCATTTCACTTATTATATCCTTTTGATTTGACTGAATATTATTTTTATTTATTTTTTCAGGTTTTTTAATTGTATTAATTCCATTATCTAAATTAAACATTTTTGAATCTGGAATATTTATTAAATTATTATTAATTAAATTTTTTGGTGTAGAAAAATTAAAATCTGAAGTATCAAAATCACCATTTATTTTTTTTATAGTTTGTATATTTTCATTATTTTCATTTTCTTCATTATTAATATTACTATAAATTTTACTATTTTCATTTTTAATAATTAATGATTTACTTTTAGAAGAATCAAAATCACCTCCTTTAGCAATTAATTCACTCGAAGTGAATTTTTCAGGAAATTTCATAGTATTTTTACTAGAAGTTTTTTTAGGAGTATCATTTTTAAAATCATTTTGAATTAAATTACCTTTACAATTATCAAAACCTTCTTTAAATATAATTTCAACCATTTTTTTATAATCATCTCCATTATCAACAGCATAATCAAAAGGAGTTTTATCATATTTATCTTTAATATACAAATCAGCATTAAAATTTTTAAACAAAGAAATAATATCTTTACTTAATTTCTCAATAACAGCAACATGAAAAGGAGTTTGATTAAATAATTTATTACATAAATTCGGATTAGCACCATGTCTTAATAAAGCAGAAATAAAATTAATTTTTCCTTTTTTAGTAGCAAGATGAAGAGGAGTATTTCCATTTTTTTTAGAAATATTACAATCACAATTATACTTAAGTAATATTATCATAGCATCATAATTTTCCATTTCAACACATTGATAAAGAGGTGTCTCATTCATATTATTTGGAATATCTACATTTGCTCCTAAGTCAAGCAGTTCTTTTAATATTATTAAATTGTTTGATATTATACTACGATATATTGGTGTCCATCCATTTTCATTTTGGTTATTTATTTCACTTTTATATTTACAAAATATATTTAATGGGGATGTTGATGGGATTTTATCATTTTGATCTTTACTATTGTTTGTACTATTATTTGATGATACTATATCGTTTTCATTTTCCATTTTTTAAATTTGAGATGTTGTTTACTTTTTAAAAAGTTTTTAATTTATAGTTTTTTAAATTTTAAAATTTATTTTTTTTCTTATTTTAAAAAAAAAATAAATTAAAATATTATATTTAAATTTATGAAAAAATAAAACCATTTTTAAAAATAATAAAATATATTTTAAAAATATAAATTAATCACATAAAGTTAAATAGCAAACAAAACTTTTTTCTATAGTAATAGAACTTATTCCAATATATTTAATATCAGGGTTTAATATATCTCTTCTTTTACAACCTTTTTTTTTTCCTGAATCATCAACTATCATTAAAATAAAACTAGTTTCAGCATCTTTAACAATATCTTTCCAATAAGTTTTAATTTTAATATTTTTATTTAATATTTCTTTTACTTTAATTTTTAAATATGATTTATCTTTTATTTCTTCAACTGTTGAAGGAAGTGGAATTGTCATTTCTGGTTTATATTTTAATTTTTCCATTGGTTCAGTTTTTTCCAAAATTTGAATTGTTTCATCAAATACTGGTTCTCCTTGTGATAAAGCAACTTTTATTTTTGATTTAAATATTAATCTATTATTATCTTTTATTATTTTTTTTTTTGCTTCTTCAATTATTGGAATGAAACTTTTTGGATTTGTTCTTATTAAATTAATATATTTAAAAATATATTGACTGAAGTCATCATCTGGTATTAATTCATTTGAATTTTCACTTTTAATATTAAATGAATTATTACTTTTTTTTTCAATATCATTTATAATTTTTTGTTCTTTTTTATCATTTATTTCATTATCTTTTTTCTCTTCATTTTCTTCTTTTATTTCATTATTTTTTTCTTCATTTTTATTACTATTATTTTCTACTTCATTTTCTTTTACTTTAAATTCATCTTCTTCTTTTATTTCATTTTCATTAATATTAGCTTGTTTACCAACTGTATTTATAATTTCATTATCTTTATTATAATTTTCATTAGTAAAATTATTAGTTGTTGCAATTGGAGGTGGATAAAATTCTAATGGAGGCTCAACTTCAATTTGTTTATTTATGTCATTATTTTTTTCTACTGATTCTTTCAAATCCTTTTTATTTGGAATTTCTTGAGGTTTTTGACTTTTAAAAAAAGCCCCATTTGAGTTTATTGATTGATTTTTATAATTTGTTAATTCATTTTTATCTTTATCAGATAATATTTCATCTAATGGGTTTTCACTTTTAGGTTTTGTACATTGACATTGACATGCTCCTCCCATTTTTTTAATAATTTATATGAGATAATTTTATAAATTAAAAAAAATAAAAAATTAAGATGAGTGTTTTTGAATTAATAAATCCAGATAAGGAAAATGAATTAATACAATATATAAATGATGAACAAAAAGAAATATGGAATGAAAAAGAAGACAATGACTACAATGGTAATTATTAATAAATTTATATAATCCAAATTATAAAATCAAAAAAAAATATTAAAAATAGTATTACACAGAGCATGTTTCTTAAATTATGAACATATAATAAAATGCATAATCGAAGAATTAAAAAAGCGTTTAGGAAATGATAAAAAAACAATATTTACAAACTTCATAAATGAAAAAACTCAAAAAGATGGAATTACACCATTACACTATGCATCATTTAGAGGAAATATAGAAATAATAGAACTTCTAATAAAAAATGGAGCACAACCAAATGCATTAAGTAATTCAAATTTAAATATGATTCATATGGCTGCAAAAGGTAATAATCCAACATCATTAGTTTATTTTAAAGATAAATATTTTCAAGATATTGAAGCTAAAGATATTAATGATTGTACTCCTTTGCATTTAGCATGTGAACAATCAAGTGAAGATGCTGTTATTTTTTTATTATGTTGGGGTGCTAATCCTAATGCTCAAGATAAAAATGGGAGAACTCCTTTATTTATTTGTGTTTCTTGTTTTAGAGTTAAAATTGCTAAGAAATTATTACAAAAAGGTGCTGATATGAATATTAAGGATTATAAATTTAAATTATCTTCTAAGGAAAAAGCTGAGATTGATAATTTAAGTCAAGAAATGATTAATGTTTTTAAAAAAAGAAGTTTATGTGATGTTTTGTTTTTTAGGCCTGAGATTAATCAGAATAAATGTAATAAAACTAATATGATTTTTTTTTTGGCTTTAAATACAATTTTGTTTTTGGATTTCATATTTATTATATTACCTCAGAGTTATACAAGGAAATTTTTTTATATTTATATTAGTGTTATGATATTTATGTATGTTCTTTATTTTATTTTAAGTTTTTCTAATCCTGGGAAAATGTATAGTTTGATTAAAGTTAAACCTTTATATCTTGTTGAAAATGGAGAAGATATTAGTAGTTATTGTCCTTATTGTTGGATTAAAAAGAATTTTAATTCAAAACACTGTTTAGTTTGTAATATTTGTGTTGATGGATTTGATCATCATTGTTTTTGGGTTAATAATTGTGTTGGGAAAAAAAATTATTATTTATTTTTAACATTTTTAATTTATGTTAATTTAATTCTTTTGTTTAATCTTTGTTTAAGTGGTTATAGTAAGAATATTTATTTTAATGATTAGCTTTTTTTAAACAACCATCATGTATAAATAATAACTGTATTAATATAATAATAATGTTTGATATACCTTATTTAAAAACAATAATTTCATTTATTAATTTTGTTATTTGTGCAATTTTTATTTATCCTCTTCTGTAAAATTATAATTTTTATTTTTTAGTTCTCTTTTAAAAATGCAAAAAAAAACAATAATAGAAATGCAAAAATTAAAAAAAGAACAAAGAGAATTAAAACTTACACAATTAGTTGAAAAAGCAGAAAAAGAAACTTGGGAAGAATTACATTTCCCATCATTAATAATAACAGAAAGAGAATCTAGAGCAAGTATGGGTCAAGTTGAAAATGAAGATGAAAGTGTAGAATATGATATTTAAATTAATTTATTTCTATTAATATTAAATAAAAATTTTTAAAAAATTATATTTATAATTAATATATATTAAATATAATTTTATTAATTGATTTAAATAATTTTAATTTACTTTTTTTTTTCAATTCTATGAAGTATAATTTCATGTTTTTTAAAATATTGTCTATCCTCAATATCAATAAGAACTAGACTAATTAAATAAGTAACACATAATCTATTATTAACATTATTCATTGTAGGTGTTAAACCATAAGGTTTAAGATATAATCTAATAGGAACTATTTCATTTTTAATTGGACCACCATCCATAATTTCATAGGCAATAATATCTTGATATAAAGGCTTATTATCCTGAGTATTTATACTTTCTTTTTTAATAATTCGAACTTCCATTGAATTTAATCTAATAGAGACTTTTTTAAAAGTAACTCTACCAACAATTAGTCCTTTAATATCAAAATTTCTTGAATCAACTTCAAAAATTATTTTAAGCCATTCATCAACTCCAACCTCTAATTTAATTGGATTATCATTTTCATTTAATACTGAAATTGGTTCAGGATTATAAACTGCAAATTCTTGTTCATATGATAAAGTTCTAAAACTAGTATCAATTGTTATTTTTAATAAGTAAATGATATTTTTTAATTTTCCACGATATGTTTCAAATTGTTTTTGTACTGAAGTAAATTTAAAATCAAATATATTAATTTCTTTTGATAAAATTCCAATTGATTCTAATTCAGATGTTAATGAAATAAATTTTAATATATCATTTGGATCTGATAGACTTTTTATAATTCCCATTAATTCTAATTTTATTCCTTTATGTTCAAATGTTTTACCTTGTGGTATTTTTAATATTATTTTTCCTGATATATCTTCTTTATCATAAAATAATGGAAGACGTGTTATTGTACCATTTATTTCATATATTGTTGCTTTTTTTCTTCCTTCTATTTCATCTAATATTATATCTATTGTTGGTTTTGTGAAAATTCCTGAAAGCATTTTATTTTAATTAAAATAATATAATAATTATGTGTATAATAATATTTAATACAATTTTATTTTTTTATTGGAATTATTTAAAATAAGTTTTCTTTTTTATTTACTTCATCTATTATTTGAAGTTCTCCTAATGTGAGTTCATTATTTGGGTCTTTTGATTTTTGAATTAATTTATTAATTTTATTTTTTTCCCATTTTTTTGTTATTAATGGTATTATCATTTTTTCTATTAAATAAGAAACAATTAAATTAACTAAAGTAACAATTAAAATAAAAACAGTGAAAAAATTAGAATGTATTCCATCATTATTTTCCTTAAAATTATAAATTTGTAATAATTTTCTAGAATATTTATCAGGAATAATAATAATATAAACAGAATAAATAAAAGCCAAAAAGACAAACCCAGTAAATAGGAAATTAGTATAAAAATCTTTTTTAAAAGGTTTAGAAATAGTAAAGGAAATAGCAGCAATTAAATATTGCATATTAGAAACAAGGAATAAAACAGTATTATCAGGGCAAATGCCAACATCATTATCATCAGTATAACAAACTTTAACATACCATTTCATTTCTTTAGTCAAAACTAATAGAGAACCAAATTGAAAAACAAAAGAAATTCCCATTTGTAATAAAATAGAAGAAATAATAGGGATACTAGTCAAAGAATCAATAACTTTATCTTTAGTTAATAATTCATAAGCTTCAGTTCTAGGAATAAAAAAAGCAAGAGGGAAAATAATAAAAAGATCAACAGCTAAAAATTGATAATCAGACAAATAAGAATTATAAATCATTAAAAGTGTAATGGCAATAAATTGAATAAGTGAATAAACCATCATATATTTAAAAATTTGTATAGAAGTAACTAAACTTGATTTTCCTTCCCTTAATAATTTTTCTAGACAACTTATATCAGGAACATTTGAAGTAAATGGTGCTGCAATTGAAGCTTCTTCAGGTGATAATGATACACCAATATCTGCACATCTTAATGCACTACAATCATTTGCTCCATCACCACACATTAATACTGTATATTTTTCATTTTTGAAACTTTGAACTAATAAACTTTTTTGTTCAGGTGACATTCGAGAAAATATTTTACAATAAAGAAGTATTTTTCTAAAGAGATTATGATATTTTTTATATGAAGGATCATTTGTTGTTATATATTTTTGATTTAAGGTATAAAGAATTTCAAATGTTTGTCCTGTTATTGCTATTATTATATTTAAATTATCATCTTTTTGATTAAATGGTGAATTGTTTATATTTAATGATGATAAAATAGAATTTTCATTTGTTTTATTTGATTGGATTTTAGTTTCAAATATTATTTCATTGTTATTTTCTGGAATTAAAGTTTCATTTTTTGAAATTTGATTTGTGAAATTTTCTGGAGGAAAAGAAGAAGAAAAACTATTTCTTAATATATTATCTTCATTATTATCATCTTTTAAAACTTGACTACGAAATGATGACAATTTCTCATTTTTATTATCATTAAAAGATTCAATATAATTCCATATTAATTCATTATTTTTTATTTCACATGTTACAATATCTGAATTATTATCGACTAAATTACATTCTCTACTTACTGCAATTGCAGTTAGAATATTATCACCTGTTGCCATTACCATTTTTAATCCTGCATTATCTAAAAGTTCAATTGAATGTTTTGTTTCTTCTTTTAATTTATTTTGAACAATTAATAATCCCAAAAATATCATATTATTTTCTACTTTTTCTCTACTAATTTCCTGAGTTTGAATATAATTCATTTTAATCATTTTAAAAGAAAGAGCCAAAACTCTAAAACCTTTTGAAGTATAATTTTTTAAAATTTCATTAAAATTTTTTGGTATAGTTTCTCCTTTACATAAATCTTTTATTTTTTCAGGTGAACCTTTACAAAATATTTTATAATAATTTTCATTAATATTTTTAACAATAACACTCATTCTCTGTAATTTAGAAGAAAAATCAAATCTCCTAATAACACCTAATTCATAATGATCTTTTATAATATCATCTTCTTCTTCTTTTTCTTTTAATAAAGAATTTAATTTAATATCCAAATCCAATTCTTGTTTTGGTCTTAAAAAAGTAGAAATAACATTTTTTATATTGTCTTCTTTTTCATTATTATTTTCAAATATTTCCCAATTACAAGATTTAAACATTTGCACATCAATTGGATCTCCAATTAATTCTCCATTTACAATAGTAGCAGAATGACATGAAGCTAAACATTCAACGAAAAATGAATTTAAATCATCATTAAAATTCTTTTTTTTATTATTTTTTTCTTTATAATAAATAAAAGCATCTTCTCCATTTTTTTTAGCATCTTTAGTAAAATTACCAAAAACGAAATTTCCATTATTATCTTTTAATATATTTCTATAACCAAAAATATCTAAATGATCTTCTGTTAATGTACCAGTCTTATCAAAAACACAAATATTTACTTTTCCTACTATATTAATTCTATTTCTATTTATACAAATTATACCATAACTTTTTAGTCTATTAATTGCATATGATATTCCAATTCCTAAACAAGCTGGAAGTGCAGGAGGTACTGTTGTGGTTATTAAATCTAAACTTTTTATTATTATTTCTTTTTTTGGCATTCCTGCTTTTTTTAAAAATGGAATTGAAATTGAAAAACCAAATACAGATAAAAATGCCATTATACAAATATATTTTATTGAATCTTGTTTAAATTTATAATCTAAATTCTTAGGATATAAAATTGATCTTATTAATGAACCTTTAATTGTTGAAAAACCTGTTGAATGAACTATACATAATACCTTATCATTATTAAAAGGTCTTTTTTGAATTAATTTTGTTCCTGCAAATAAAATATTATTACTTTGTTCTTTTATATTAAAATCATTATTAATTCTTTGAATTTGATTTTTAACAATTGGAGTTGACTCTCCAGTCAACATACTTTCATTTATAATAACACTTCCATTTATTAAAATACAATCACAAGGCATAGGTAAATTTTCTTTTTGAATTTCAAATAAATCACCTGGTACTAATTCAGTACTTGATATTATTTTAGAATACATTTTATTATTTAAATCTTTTCTAAAAACTGATATATTACATTCATATTTTGCCATTTTTTGAATATCTAATAAATTTTGTCTAGTTTCATATGTACTTATTAAAAGTGATGATGTAGTTGCAAATATTATTACACATGCATATGCTACATATTCATCAAATAACCATAATATAACTGAACCTATTTGGAATATATAAAAAGGATCAGTTAATTCTAAAACAAGAATATGAATGAAGGATTTTATTTCAATTTGTAAATCACATATACCATGTAATTTTCTTTGGAATTCTATTTCTTTTTCATTTAATCCTTTTGATAATTTTTTATGAATTTTATTAAATGTTGTTTTTATTTTTTGATTTAATGATGAAAAATTCCCTGTTGATGGTATGTAAATATATTTATATAACTTATAAGTGAAAAGTATAATATTTTCATAAATATAATTATATGGAATATTAGATTCATATTCTGATAATAAAAGGGAATTTTCAATATTTGGTAATTTTATTCTTTCTAAAGGACAAATTGTAATTGTATCATCAGTTCCATAAATTACAATAAATTGAGCATCTTTTAAAATAACTTTTTTATAAATTAAATATAATTTTAACTTAGGGAACCATATTAATAATAGATCAATTAGAAAACATGTTAGGATTGATAAAATAATTAAAAAAAATATTCCAATTTGTGAATATGATAAACTCTGTACTTTTATAATTTTTGTATGTTCTTCACACATTTCATCATAATTATCTACATATTGTTCATATTCATTTGATATTTTATAATTTTTACTTTTCTTATTATTTAAATCATTATCAATTTCTAATAATCTTTCAGAATTCATTAAATTTTCTTCTTCTTCATTTTTCATTTTTTAAAAATATTTATATTAATAGGCGTTTATAACTATAATTAATTATTTAAGAATTATTATTTGATAAAATATTGTATTTCAATTCATAAAAAATTGAATGTTATTATTATTTTAGGGTTATATTTTTGATTATATTTTTGTTTTTTTCAAACTTTAATCTTTTTTATATTAGACACAATTTTTTAAATTAAAATATTTAATTTTTTATTTTTAATATTCAATATTCTTTAAATTAAAACAAATTATAATTATGGATTTAGATGAAGTTGATAAT
>Ga0256407_10012545_pt1 | contig 11501 bp, 2 predicted proteins | sample RumenRJG_04DNA_FD_193489 | JGI IMG/M metagenome (GOLD analysis project Ga0256407, IMG submission 193489) | Bovine rumen microbial communities from Lethbridge, Alberta, Canada - RJG_04 | ecosystem: Host-associated > Mammals > Digestive system > Stomach > Rumen | place: Canada: Alberta | collected... | reverse complement strand
ATGTCGGAATTCTCTTCCATCACATTCAATTTTGCTTAAAACTTTTTTTACTATTGTAACTGAAGAACCTGCTATAAGGAAGACTATTATTAATAAAAAATTTTGAAATTTATTCATTATTATAAATTTTTATTTTTATAATTACATTTAATTTAACTTATAAAATTTTGAGAAAAATCAAAAAATAAAAATCTTTTAGTAATTTATATAAAATGTTATGATATAGAAACATTATTTAATTATTTAATATATTCAATAAAAGAATTTAATAAAGAATAATTAATTTATCCTTTATAAAGTCACTTAATACAAAATATTAATATTCATTATATAAAAATTGAATAATATATCAATTTAATTTAAAATTATTTTTTTGTGAAAATTGTTCATTCAATAATTGAACAAAATAATAATCCATATTATTTAATTCATTAGATTTATTATTTTGTTTATTTATATTTGCTCTAAATCTATTAATTATTAAATTATATGCATTTATAACTTCTTTATTTACTTTTTGAACACTCCTAAGTGAAGTAAAATCTTTATCATATTTTTCATTAGATAATTCTGTTTTAATAATATTATCTAAAACTAATATATGTTCATGATTAAAAAACATTGATTTAATAATAGCAAATTGAAATGAATCTTTAATAATTGATATTACATCTAATTTTTGATGTATTAAACCAATTCCTTTTTGATATAACATAATTATATTAGAATTTTTTTTATTTTTAAATTTTAAACAAAATCTTTCACAGTAATTTAATTTTATTTTTTTAGTTTCAGCAATAAAAAGTGCATTATCTGAAGATTTTAAAAAAACATTAATTTTATTATTAAAAGTACTATAATGATTAATATCTTTATTATTATTGCTTTTATTCATAAAATCATTTGAATCATCTTTATTAATCGTTTTAAATAAAGAAATGTGCTCATTTGATTGCATATTTTTATTTATATTTGCATTTATATTTGAAATTGAATTAACTGACTGTCGACCTCTATTTGATTTTATATTAATATTTAAAATTTTATTATAAGTTTTTGATTGCTTAATACTCATATCAAAAACACTTCTTCTTTTTGATTTTTTAAAATTAATTAATTTAGGTTTTCCATGAATTATATTTTCTTCAAAATAAAAAATTTTATTAATTATTTTCTGAAATACTGAATTTTCAACAAAAATATAACTTAATATCCAAAAAGTAGTTTGAACAAATTTTAAAAAACCTCCAATATTACTAATAACTGTTTGAGCTTTAGTATAAGTTCTAGAAAATTTTGTAATTTTATCTGCAAATTTAATAGAAAATTCTAAAAAATCACCATTCCCTGATTTTTTAAAAGAAAGCATATCTTCATTATGATCATATTGTGCATATTCTTCACTTTCTATATCATTAGATATTAATCCTTTATCAGTTTCAATTAATATTTTTTTAAAATAAAGGTGAATTTCTTTATAATAATTATTACTCAAAGTTGTATAAAATTGACTTATTCTTTGAATAATTGGATGTGAAAAATTATTAGGATCTACTGCTATATCTTGAAAATCAATAGCCATGAAAGTTCCATTTAAATAATAATCTATTTCATTTTTGGATTTACAATTTGATTGTTCTGTTGTATTTTTACATTCATACAATTCAACAAAAATAAATGAATATTCATTTTTTGTGAAAATACCTCTAATATCTTCACTTAAATTTTTAATACAATACATATTTGTTAAATCATAATTTATATAAAATTTTCTATAATTTTCATCAAAATCACTTAATTGACATCTACCAAATTCTAATGATTTTTGAGTCCATATAAAACCTTCTTTAGGATTTCTTTTTGCTAATTTATAATATATTTTAGGATAATATATTTTTTCATCAATTATTGGTTTATAAGAAATTGGATCTTGTAAATAAAAACTTAAATAAAATGTATTTTTTGTTAATTTAACTGAGTCAATTCCTTCTGGATTTGTTTCAGATGTTATGATTGTAAAATTTTTTTTATTAAATAATTCTATAATAAAATATGATGAAATCAAAAAACTAAATATAATTGATAATAATGTTGAAATTAAACCTAATAAACTTCCATTTCTTTTATATCCTCCTATAAATAAATATGGAGCATATCCATACATATCAAATATATTTTTTATTTTTTGGAATGACATTTTTTCTTTTTTTATAAAATTCTATTTTAATACTTTAATTGATAAATAATTTGGAAAAAATAAATATCAATATAATAAGTCATTAATAAAAAATTTAATCCAATGATTTAAAAGAATAATTCAAAATAAAAGAAAATCAAATTTTTAAAAGTAAAATATAAATGAATTAAAATTATATTAAAATTTTTATTTTTAATTTATTAAAATAAAATTAAAATATATAGAATAAGAATTAATAACTAGATTGTTAAAAAAAATAAATTAATTGTTTAATCTAAAGATGGAATATTTTTAAAACAATATAAGTGATATAAGCAATAAAACAGTAATATATAGAAAATAGAAATATAATTAAATAAAATAAAAAAAAACATTAAAGATATTATATTAATATAATAAGGTTAAAATTTAAGAAATAAAAATAGAATAATTATCATATCATTCAACCTATTGAGGAAATTATATTAAAAAATTTAAGGAAAAAATATCCATGATATTAGCTTATAAATAAAAATTTAAATAAAATGCATTTTAATTTAATTAATTCAATTCCTTCTATATTTGTTTCAGATGTTAAGACTGTAACATTTTTTTATTAAAAATACCAAAAATATGAAACAGTGAAATTAAAAAACAAATTGTAATTGATAATAATGTAAAATCTAAAAAACTACTACTTTTTAAATTCTCTGATTAATAAATATATTGATATATCAAAAAAACTTTTTATCTTTTAAAAATTCATTATTTTAATTATTGTTTTTATATTTTTAATTAAATAATATTTATTTTTCATATTTTATTACCTAATTATATATAATGAATCAATCAAATGTAAAATTAAAAATATAAAAATATATCAATATATTATATCCAACACATTACATTTAATAAAAATAAAAAGTCAAATTTTAAAAAATTTACATCTTATAATAAAATTTGACTAACCTTATAAATAAAATTTACTCTGCATTTTAAACCAATAAATCTTAATATTGAAATGATTAAGGAAAAAATAAGTTGAAAAACAATTCCAAAAATTAATGCAAAAATACTAATAATAACCATTTCACTTTGAGTTTTAGGAAAAACAGCACAAAAAGAGGAAATATAATACCAAAAGAAAAACATAAACAAACCACTAAAAATAAAAAATAAAATCAACTTAGTTTTATAAGTTTTCATTGCTTGTCTTGTTTTTTTTAAAAAATTATCATAATTTTTTTCATATCTAATTAAAGCAACAAATTTACTTTTAACATTTAATAAATATTCAAATAAAAATGAAATAATTGAACTAAGAAAGCCAGAAAGAATACTAATACCAATTTCATGTGATAAAATATAATTAATATTTAATTTTTTTCTAGTTTGAAATCTCTTTCCAAAATATTTATCTTTATAAAATAAACAAACAAAAACAAAATACCAAGAAATATAAAAAATTAAAGCTGTAATTCTAATAGGGAAAGGTTCAAAAACTGAAACATCTGAAAATGGTTTAATAAAAATAATTTTTTTTTTACATAATCTACAAAAAATATGAATAAAACTTCTATTATCAAAATCAATAGCATCATTTAGTTTTAAATAATCTATTTCATCATCATCAAATGATTCAACGTCACTATCAGTTGGTGGTTTATATTCTTTTTTAATTAAAGTATTTTCTGAATTTATTATCATATAATTTTTATGACTATCTTCACTATTATTTTCTTTTTCTTTTAAAATTGGAAGTTTATTGCTTATCATTTTATTTTTTGAGTTTCTTTTTTCGTAAGTTTGAGCAGGTTGTGAATAATCATCTGAATACATATCAGAACTCTTAAGAGTATAATTATTTTTTTTATTTATTGTTCTTATATTATCACTTTTATTTGATCTTGAATTTTCCTCTTCTTCATCATCATAACTTGAATTTGAATAATTATTATTATCTTCACTATTACTTTCAGAATTATTTTTTGTATCATATGTTTCTCTTCTATTTCTTTTTGGAGGATTTGATTTTAATAAACTTTGATTTGTTCCTGTTTCTTTAATATGGTATGTAAATTGATTTAAAAATGCATAAATTTTATTAAAACCTGAACCAGCAGCAAATTTGATTATTCCAACAAATTGGAATATAATAAAAAATAAAAATACAAAGGTACCTATATTATCTTTTGTATATTTCCATGAGAATACTAATTTATAACATTTAATACATTCTATACTTCCTTGATATATTTTTTTTTTAAATTCTCCTGGGAAAACTGTTTCTGTTTGTAATTTTACTTGGGCTAATGATGTCATTTGCTGATTACATTTACATCTTATTGAATCTGTTTCAAAATTATATCCTAAATAATCACAATTTTTTTCGCATAAGGAAACATTTTGAAAAATGTAATTTCTCCTATCTTTTAATATAACATCATGTTGATAATCATCATAAAATCTAAAGCAATTATCATTAAAAAATGAATCTTCTTCATTAAAGACATCAACACCATATTCTTCAAATAATTTTTTTGCTAATTTTATATTAATTCCAGTTGTATTAAAAGGATATAAAATTTCTTCACTTCCGCAAATTGAAACATCTAAAGCTTCACCAGTCAAAGCATTATAAGCATTATAATGAACTTGATTAACCATTCTAGTACGATTAATATCATATTTAACAAATAAAACTTCATTACTATTTAAATTATTAAGTTCCATAATTGTTTTTTTACATTCAGTAGTATTAACATAAGAAATTCCATTTCGAATACTTGATTCATATTGACAATTATCATCTTTAAATATATGAAGAGTTATATTATTTCCAATATATAAATCAACTCTTTTTGTGAATAATGAATTATAACTCCATCTATATCTCTCAATCCATTCATTGGCAGCAGAATTTAAACTTTCAATTTTAACATCTCTTCTTAATTTTTCTAATCTAGTAGCACAATCACCTTCAACAACAGGTTTCTCTGTACATGTATAACCATCTTCTCCAATATTATAACCTTTAGGACATCGATTAACACACATTCCATCGAAAACATAATAAGCTTCATAAACAGAACAATAAACACATTCACTATCTCTACAATATTCTACACATTGAAGTCCTCCTAAATAAGGTCTTCTTGATCCTACAATTGTATCACATTTATCAGAACATTGGTAATTATTATCATCATCTATATACCAATATTTAGTTGTACATGGTATAATACATTTATTAGAATCAGTAGGATTTCTTATATAATTTTCAGCACAAGCTGTACATTTAGTTGCTGTACCTTCGCATGTTTCACATGAATCATCACATTTGGATAATGTATTGTATTCAGTGTCAGAAACGTAGTATCCTGGGATAACTGCTTCTATACATTTTTTAGCTGCTAATGTATCAATATCTGATATTAGTTTATAATGTTGTGTTCCTAAAGAACCATAGTAATTTTTACAATTTATACATTTTTTATTGTTTGGGTCTGTGATGTCTATTCCATACAAGTCTCCACAATCATCTACACAATTTTTGGTTGGTAGAAGATATAAAGATGAAATACAGGAGTCACAATTCATTTCTGTTACTATACCATCAGTGACAACTTCACCTTGACTACATGTTTGACAATTAGAATTACATTCTTCAATAACACCATAATGTGCTTTTTCTGGATCATCAGTTACTTCATAAAAATTCTCATAATCAGGTTCTTTATTAACACAAGCTCCATTATAAAAATAAGATCCATATTCTTTGCAATTTTTACATTTATTAGTCAAATCATCTTTAACAGTGTAAATAAAATTATCACAATTATCTAAACATCTATATGAATCATCAGGTTGAAGATAATAGCCATCAATACAAGAAAGACAAATTTGTTCACCCTCTGAATTAATTGTACAAGATAAACAAGGTTCCTCACAAACAGTAACAATATTAAAATCAAAGTCAATTATCATTGCATTTGAAGTAATTTCACTTGATTTAATACATTGATCATTAAGTTTATACATTGGTGAATTTCTATCATCTCTTACTTCTTTACAGTTTTTACATTCATTATCAATTAAAACTCTTTTTGGCTCACAACTTGGTAAACAATTATTATTTAATAAACCCTTTGTACCACTACATGAAAGACAATTTTGACTTTCAGATGTAGAACCTTCATTACATGTTGCACAATTTGGATTACATGGTTTTAATACATTATATTCAACTTCACCTAATTCTTCTGAAGGGTAGTAATTTGTATTTGTATTTTCATCTCTTATGACACATTCTCCATTTAAAAAATATTTCTCTATATCTTTACAATTAATGCATTTTTGATTTGTAGTATCCTTAACTAAATATATACCACATTCTTCATTACATGTAACAACTCCTGATGAATCTATTGAATTATATTGTTCAAAATAAGGTGATTTACATGAAGTACATTTTGTTTTATCAATTATACATGTTGCACAATTTTCTTCACATTGTTCAGCATAATAAAAGTCTGTATCAGTGACGATATAATCAGATGGAAGAGTATCAAGACATTCTCCATTAACATTATATTTACCACTTTCTTTACAATTAATACATTTTTTATCAATAATTACATATTTTGTATTAGGGCAACTATCTTTACAAATATTATTATCCATAACATAAGGATCTCTACATTCAGTACAAACTAATAATAAACCTTGTATTTCACAAGTAGCACAATTAGTAGGACAATGCTGAATTGTTCCAGTATCTTCATCAATTACATAATAACCATCATTTGGTTTTTCAATACATTCATTATCATCTAAAAATTTAACAATTAATGTATTCATAGAAGTAATATATGCATTACGAGCACAATTAACACATATTCTATCAGTTGTTTTTACATAATATTTATCATATATATCATGACACTTTTCTTCACAATTTGTAGTATCTACTCTTAGATAATAACCTTCTTTACATTTTATGCATTTTTGATCATTTGAATTTATTGAAATAGCTGAACAAGTTTGACAATTTTCATAACAAGTTTTATAAAAAAATTCATAATCAGGATCATTAAAAGCAATAGCATTTTCAGGAATTGATTCAACACAATTTTCAGTATCATATTCAAGATATTTTTTATCATTTGGGCAATATTCACATTTATAAGTTTCAGAATTACTAATTAAATATTTGAAATTATTACAATTCTCATAACAATTACCATTATGCATATAAGGTTGAGTAGTTCCATAAGCTTCATAACAAGTTTCATAACAATAATTTTCATTCATATAAGGATATAAGTGTGAACACTTTGTACAATTAGCTTCCCTCTCATTAGGACATGTTGAACATTTTACACATTCTTCACACTCATCAGGACATTTTATAATTGTTCCATAATCATCTCCTTTTTCATAATAACCTGTAGGAATAGAATTTAAACAATTTGATTCACCTAATTTATGATATGGTGTTGATGATTCATTTTTGCAATTTATGCAATAAATTCCTTGAATAAATTCTTTTTCACTATCACATAAAACACATGTATTATCAATTTTTCTTCTATATTTATTCACATCATCACATAATGATAAACAATGATAATAACTTGTACCACTAATTGATTGAACAGTTAAACCTGTTTCACATTCAATACAATTATTTTGAGTATTTGTTCCTTCTTTTTCACAAGAAATGCAATTATAATGACAAGGATAATATAAATTATCGGTATTCAAATAATATTTTGGAGGGTCTTTTACACAACTTTTAGGATCATTATAATAAGGATGATAATCACTTGGACATGAATCACAATTATTATTCCCAGAATCACCACCTGTAGAACAAGTTAGACAATTTTCATAGCATTTTATTAAATAAATATTTTGTGTATCATCATCTACGACCTCATAATGTAAATAATAATCTGGAGCTTCATCTTTTGTTTTTTCTTCATCTGTCGCAGTACTATCAGGATGATAAAAACAATCAAAAGTTCCTTCATTCTTATCGTCCCATTTTTGATAATAATTATTTTGATTGTCACATAAAGTACATTTTAAAGAATCAATACAAGTTAAACATCCAAGTTTACATTTTCGATATAATAGATTACTAGAATCAGAATTATCTAAATAATAATATTGCATTGTAATTGTTGATAAAATACATACTGATTCTTTATCAATTAAATAACCAAAATTTTCAGTACATTTTTTATTCTTACAATCAGTCTCATGAACATTATTTGAATAAGCATTACATCTTGTACAAGCTTCATTACAATGTTCAAATTGAAGATTATCATTATGTAAATAATAATTATCAGGCTGCTCTTCATCTTTATAACATTCAGTAAGAGCATCTTTTAAAGGATAATAACCACTAGCACATCCTGAACAATGCATCGAACTCTCTGTTTGTCCTTCTGTACATTCATTACAGGCAACATAACATTTTTTATATAATCCATTTCCATCATCACCACTTGAATCAAGATAATAATGATTAGGTTTTACATTTGTACAATTATTAATAATTATACCATCAATTTCAATTTTATGATAATTTTCATTTAAACAAGTATCACAATTATTATTTGAACTATCACCACCTATAGTACAAGTTGCACATGTAGTATAACATTTTTCCCACATTCCATCAACTTTATTTAAATAATAATTTGAATTTGGTTGAACATTAGAGCATGTTGATGAATCATCATTTTCAATTTTATAATAACCTGAAGAACATGTTATACAAAAATTAGAAGTTTCTTTACAAGTAGCACATGATGTATCACAAACTTTAATTAAATTATCTGTATTATCTAAATATAAACCATCAGGAATTGAATCTTCAGCATAACAATTTCCTATTGTAGTTGAACCATCTGTTGATTTTACTTCCATGTAATCATTGTCAATACATGTAAAACAATTATGTTCAGTAGGTGATCCTTCATTTATACAATATTTACATGAAGGCTGACAATTTTTAAATGAATTTGAAGCACTATCATAAAAATAGTTTTCAAGAACAGTTTTATTTTTTGAATCATAACAATTAACATTTATATTTCCAGCTTCTTCTTCTCCTTTCTTATTATAAACAGGATAATATCCTTTATCTTTATTACAACCATAACAATATTGATGATAATAATCACCATATTGAGAACAAGAATAACATCCTTCATAACAATCATCAACTTTAAAAATAAGCCAACAATATCTTCCAATATTATCTCCTCTTTTCCCAGCATATTTAATAGTAATAGTCCCATATCTAAAAGCTGATGTATAATAATATATATTATTTAACGGTTGAGTTTGTTCTTTTTCAACCTTTATGTGACTACTTGAAATTCTTAATTCTCCATCTTCTGAATTTAATTCTTCAGGGAAATAAACTTCTAATGTTCCTCCTGTGTCATCACCTGTTCCTTCAACAATATATTTTTCTAAACAAATATTATTGAGTTTTGAGTTAATATATATTGTTTGTGCTTCATAATCTAAACATGAAGGATAAAATAGGATTTCAAATACATTTGACTTTACTGAATTTTTATCAAGATTGTAAAATAATGATATGAATTTACCACTAAATTTAGATACGAAAGGGTAATTAACTGTTTGATGTTTGGTATAATATTGTTTTGATTCTATTTCATCATTTTTAACTGTAACAATATCAATATGTGCAACATTTGCTTGTGTTCCTGCTATACTTCCATCTGAAACACATGAAATTATAAATGTCGTTTCATTAAATTTTGTTGAATCAACACGCATTGTATCAGAAACACAATCTTGTAAACCACGATGATCAAATTTATAAGGGCCATCAATAAAACTATCTATATTATCTATTTTTTTTAATGAATAACTTATTTTTTTACCTTGTTGAAATGTAAAAACAAAAACATTATCAATAAGCCAGAATACCTTATCAAAAGCACAATCATATGAATTTTCATATATATAATATTCTTTATAACTACTTAAATCTTCCTTAATTACCATAGCTCTCTCTTTACATGTAGGAGTAACATATGTACAAGCAATAAGATCACTAGTTGTTGACTGAGACTGAGCACAAGAAATAAAATAATTATCAGTTCCAATTTCAATTTTATTACCAAAAGCTTCAAAAGTATTATCATCTTTAAGTCTATATTTCTGTACTTTAATACATCTTTCTTTTGAATCACATCCAATAGAAGTAACATATCCAATAAGTAAATTCCCATCTTTAAGTAACAAAACATCAATTTTATAAGAAACAACTTTCAATCCATCAAATTTAGTATGTTTAATCAATCCTTCATCATTCAATAAATAAATATTCATAACTCCATCTTTAGAATCAACCATAATATAACGATTTTTTCCATCATTATCATTTGTATATTGTCGAATAGCAACATTGGGTTGATATTCTGGAATAGGTACATCAATGTATATTGGTTCAGCATAAGAATTATATTTTGACATTCTTCCTGGATTACCTGAAAATGCCATTACTTCATTTGTATCTAGTAAAAGTGGACGGGGATAATTATTTCCTGTGTTGTATACTTTGTAGGAAGTTGCTAATGTTTGGGATTGGATGGTTTGGAAAAGATTTAAAAGGAGGATTAGGGTTATTTGTTTTTTTTGAAAGGTCATTTTATTTTTTTTTGGTTTTTTTATTTATTTTTTTATTTTTTAGAGACTTTATTTATTATTTTAAGGTAATGATGTTTATTTTTATATTAAGGTTTTTATATTTTTAATTTAAGGTTTAAAAATGAGGGTTTTTGTTTTTTAATTTTAATAATAATGATATTTTTTTTTTTGTAAATATGAATTTTTTATTTGACTATAATTTTATATAAATATAAAATATATTTTTTTTGTATTTTTATATTAATCTTATTTAAATCATCATCAAAATATTTATAAAGTTTATTCTTATATTTTTATAATTAATTAATAAAAATATATAATCAAAAATGAAATGGGACTATAATAAATTTTTTATTTTTTATGAAAATTAATTGTTTAAAAAAAAAGATTTATTCATTCCATATTTATTATGTTTTTAATAATCTCATATTAATTAATGGTTTTAAATTATTTAATTTATATTCATTTTTTAATTTTTTATTCTAATTAAAATAAATTATATTATTTCTTTTTAATATTATATTAATATAAATTATTATTTTCTACATATTTAATTACAAATTATATATGGGGATTGGGGATTGGGGATTGGGGGTTGGGGATTGGGGGTTGGGGAGTGGGC
>Ga0256407_10012542_pt1 | contig 11503 bp, 8 predicted proteins | sample RumenRJG_04DNA_FD_193489 | JGI IMG/M metagenome (GOLD analysis project Ga0256407, IMG submission 193489) | Bovine rumen microbial communities from Lethbridge, Alberta, Canada - RJG_04 | ecosystem: Host-associated > Mammals > Digestive system > Stomach > Rumen | place: Canada: Alberta | collected... | reverse complement strand
TGAAAATAATGAAAATAAAAATAATGAAAATAAAAATAATGAAAATAAAAATAATGAAAATAAAAATAATGATAAAAAAGAAAATGAAGATAATAATGAAAATGAAAAAGAAAAAAAATATGAAAAAAGAAAAAGAGGTAATAAAAAAAATAAAAATGAAGAAAAAAAGAAGATGAAAATATAACAAAAGGTCCAATTAATTTACATGAAAAAGTTACAGTTAAATTAGATACAAATATAAAAAGTATAAAAGATTTATTTTAAAAGAAAAATTAAATTTACACATATATATTTTTATGAATAAAAAGATTTATATTTGTATATTTTAATAACTATTTTATTTTTTGAATTTAATTGTTTAAATCATTTAATATTTTATTAAAGTTAATCAATTTTATTAATAATTCTTTAATATCATTTTCATTTATTAAATCTAAATTTTTTTCTATAAAATTAGAAATTTCTTTTATTGTTTTAAAAAAATTTTTTATAATTTCATTCTTACAATTTTGATTAATTTTAAATTTTTCCATAAGAAAATATACATTTTCCTTTAAAATATTAGGATGATATTCATTTAATAACCAATTATATATACAAAGAATTTTTTGAGTTTTATCTTCAATTTCATCAATAGATAAATTTTTTAAAGATAAAATTATACTTGAACATCTATTTTCAATTATAAATTCATCTAAATTAATATTATTATAAACAACTCTTATAAAATCTTCAAAAACTTTTTGATAATCATAAACAAATTCTTTATACATTTTAATTTGATAAGATGAAAATTCTTGTAAATGAAGAATCTTTTGATTATATTCATTATCTTTTTGAATATAATCTATTAATGATTTTTCATCTTTTAAATTAATATAATCATCAGAATGTCCTACTGAATCAAAAATAAATATTGTATTTTTATCATATATATCATCAATTATTAATAAATTCCAATGAACTTGCATTGCTAAGAAAAATATATGAATTTCATTTGTTGATTTTTTAATATTTTCTAATGCATTTTTTAATACTTCTATTTGATTTATATCTATATAATTAAAATTTCTAAATGAATATTCTATCCAATTATAATTTATTTTTATACCATTTATTTCATTTTTATAAATGCTTTTATTTATATTTAAAATTTTATCAATTTGTTGTCTTTCAATTGAACCTTGTTGTTTTAATTCTTTTTTTTCAAATTCATTAAAATCATCTTTTACTAAAATCTTTTTTAAAAGTTTATTATAAAATTTATAAAAAAGAAAATTTGAATTATTCTTTGTTAAATAATATAAATTTCTTCCTTTTTCTATATATTTTAAATAATTTCTTGCAAAAAAAAATGCATAAAAACCACATAAATTACTTTTATTATGTTGATTTATTGTTTTCATAAAAATTAATTTTGGATTTATATTAAATTTTTCAAATTTAATGTGAAAAAAGATATAATCTTCTAATTTTTTCCCTACAATTTCATTTAGTCTTTCTTCTTTAGTTTTTAATATTTCATATAAATATTTTTTAATATAATTTTTCATATTTTCATTTTCCATTTTTAAGAATATGATAATTAAAATAATAGAAACATAAAATAATATGATATAGATAAATAAATTATTGTACTATTATTTTATAAACTTTATATTGATTTCATATAAATTTAGAAAACATTTATGTTTTAAAATTAATTTATATTTTTTCTTCTATTTTAATCTTGTATTTTTATAAAAAATATTAATCTTTATTTTTATGTTTTATTTTTCTCATTTATTTAAAAAATGAAATAATTATAATAAAATATATTTATTAAATGTATTTAAATATATTTGTGAAAAAATCATCTAATTAATTTTCTAATCATAGATAAATATATTGAAAAAAATAAATAGCAAATAAAAATAATTTTATAATGGACCTATTATCATTCTTAGTAATATATAAAAATAAATTCAATATAGTTTGTTTGTAAAGAAAATAATGAAATATTAAATTCAAAAAAAACAGAAATAGATGTAGAATCAGAAAAACATTTAAATTATACTGAATCGACCTTATGGAAAAAAAATAATACAAATCAATCAATTTTTGAAAAAAGTTTTAATATTAAAAATGATTTATCAGACTTACCAATAATAGAAGAAAATAGAATACAAAAATCAGAAAAAATTTTAGAAATAATTCCTTCTTTAACTTTTCCAAATTTATTTGTAAATTATAAAAATATAAAAATAGATGAATATGGTCTTAAAGGATGTGTTGATAATTTTAAAGGCAAAAAAACATTTTTTGGTATAAATCAAATTAATAATGAAAATAATATTAATTTTTCACATGTAAATGATGTTATAATAAGTAAACAAATAACTAATCCAAATATAAATAAAACTTTACCTTTATTTTATATTTTTTTTGAAAAAAAAATAAAACATTATTTATTAAAATCATTATCAAAAGGAGTATATTTTTCACTTTCTATTTATCCTTTTAATCAAATTTTATTAGATACAAAACATAAAAATTATTTTAAAATTGGTAATATAGTAATATCAATTACAATAATTAAAAAAGATAAAAAAATAATAATTAAAATAAAAAAAGGAGGTGAAATTCAAGAAGAAATTAATAATGAATTTGACTTTGAAAAATTTCCTATTTCAATAGGAAGAATGAAATGTTCAATTAATATTAATAGTGAATTAATTAGTAAAAAACATATTACTTTAAATTATATTAAAGAAAATGATATTTTTATTTTAACTGATAATGGAAGTACAAATGGGACTCAATTATTATTAAATGAAGGTAAAATTATTCAATTATGTGGAGAAATGGAATTTAATATTGGAGAAAAACAATTTAAAATTATTGAAAAATAATTTTATAAAGATAATATTTGTATTTTAGATTTTGGCTAATTTGATTATAATAATTGTTTATATATAAGTGGTTTTAATATTATATTCTATAATCTTTTGTTTATTAAATAATAATGGTTTGGATAAATTATATGTATTTTTAATATTAAAAATAATATAAAAGGATAATAAATGCTTTAATTTTATTTAAAAAAATATTAATAAATTATGAATTATTATCTAATTTTTTATTTTTTTTTATTAAATTAAAAAATGAAAAAAAGAAAGTCAAATCTAAAAAATTCAAATCAAAATATAAATTCAAATCACATAAATTCAAATCAAAGTATAAATTCAAATCATATAAATTCAAATCAAAGTATAAATTCAAATCATATAAATTTAAATCAAAAAAATTCAAATCAAAGTATAAATTCAAATCAAAATAGCAACTCAAATCAGAATAAAAATTCATTTTCAAATTCTGATGAAAGAGAATCTGATCCAGTAAACTTATTATTAAAAAATAATGACTATCAAAAAGGTAGTTTTAAAAATGAAAGTTATAATTCTAAAGAAAATAGCAATAATAAAATTTATAAATATAAATATTTAAATTATGTTGAAAATGATGAAGAAGAAGAAGAAGAAAATAATAATTGTAGACCTAATAATGAAAATGATAAAGTATATTTACTTTTTATAAACAATTCTTTTTATAGTCAAGAAAAAAATACATATTTCATAACTCAACAAAATTTATATAAAATAATAAAAAATATTTCAATTAATTTAAATATAAATATAATTGATTTAATATTTAAAAGAGTATCAACACATCAATCTCTTCTAATTAATTATGAACAATTTCAACAATTTTTAATATTATTATGTGAAAAGCAATATCCAAATGAATTTAAAAAAAATAAAAAAGAAGCAATGAAAAAATTTTTATCACTTTTGTATCAAAAATATCCATATGTAATACAAAAAGAAACAAATAATGATAAAAATGACCTTACATATTATTTTTATAATTCAATGGAGCAATTATTTAATTATGAAATAAATGAGTCTCAATTACAAATAATTGAAAAAATAAGTTCATCTTTAATGGAAATTTATGAAAAATATTTTAATGATGGAATAAAAAATGAAATGTATAATAAAAAAAACAGTTTAACATATTTAATTGAATTTTCAAGAGATTTTGAAATAATTCCTTATTATTTAAATGAAACTCAAATATCATGTTATTATTGTTTATTAAATGAAAAACAAAATCGAAAGAAAATATTAGAATTTACTTTTGATGACTTTACAAAATTTATTATTAGAATTGGTATTTATGCATATGATAAATGTTTTAAAATTCCAGATGATGAAATAACAGATATTGGTAAATTATTATTATTTTTAGAAATATTAAATAATTCAAAAGGAATGAATAATTTTAGTAGAAAATTATCAAGACCATTTTCACAATTTTCTTTAATTCCAGATAAAAAAGTTTATAATGATTTAAATAAAAATGATAATATTGAAAATAATATTGGAAATAATATTGATGAAGATTTTGATAATAATATTGAAAATAATAATTTAATAAAGAATAATATATCTGCTTTTCAAATTACTTTTTCTTATTTTTGTACTCATGGAGATAAATTAAATTGTAATTTAATGAATTTAAGTTCTTATATAAAATTTTTAAAACATTGTAAAATATATCATGAAGTTTTAGATACACAAAGAAAAGAATTTAATAAAATTTCAAATGATTTAAAAAAAAAAAATGAAAAGAAAAATGGTGTTTCAAATCGATTTAATAATGATAATATTTTTAAAACAACTATGGAAAAAAATTATATAAAAAAAATAACAAAAATAGTAAATTCAAATAATAATGATTTATTAATTGGAGAAAGTGATGTTAATATAATTTTTTCTTATTTAACTGGACCAAGAAATTCTAATTTTAATGAATATTATCAAAAAATGTTAGACAAAAATTATGGTATTTCTACTACGATTTGGAATAATTTAGAAAAAAAATTTAATACTAAAGCAATTAATAATAAAAATTTAAATGAAGAGGAAAAAAGTCATAAAATTTTAAGAATGGATTTTAAAACTTTTTTATTAAGTTTAAAATTTATTGCTAGAAAAATTTATTCTAATTTAAATATTAATAATGCTTTGAATAAGTTATTAATTAATAATATTATTCCTAATTTAATTGATAAAGATATTAAATTTATTAATACTGAAACAAATTTATATTATTTTGATAATTTAGAAAAAAATTTTGATGATTTAAAAAATGAAGAATTTAGTTTTTGTATAGATAAATTAAAACAAGTAATGAATATGTATTATAAAATTTATTTTGACACTGAAATTATTGTTTTTAATCAGTTTTTTAATTTTTATACTGATTTTTCAATATTTCCAGATTTAATTAATTTATTTCAAATAAAAACTTTATTTATTTTTTTATGTGAAAAAACAAAAATAGAAGAAAATATAAATTTTAATTCATTAAATGAAATAAATAAAGAACCATATATAAATAATAATTTATTTGCATTATCTTTTGCAATTACAGCAAATATTTCTAATATTAATGGAGAAAATAATTTTATTTTAAATATTGTTGGATTAATTGAAAAGATGAATAAAAGTCAAGGAGTGAAAAAATGTATATTAAAAAATGGAAGAACTTATACTAAATCAAGTGATTTTGTTAGTTTTTTAGAAAGTATACAAAAAAAATATTTGAAAGATTTAAAATTTATTGAAAAAGGATGGGCTGATAAGAAAAAGAAAAATTTCTTAGTTTTAAATGATATTTTTAATGATAATGAATAGATAATTTAAAAAAGAAAATTTATATAAAAAGATATTTTTTTATTTTATATAATAATTAATTTATGATTATATTAAAAAAAAACATTTTTTTTTAAAGAAAAAAAATGAAAAAAATTTTCATTTTAATATTTTCACTTAATTTAATAAAAATAACATTAAATGAAGAAAAAGAAAAGGAAAAAATAAAATGTTATGATAGCAACTGTTTAACTTGTGGAACAGAATTCTTACATTCATGTATAGAATGTACAAATAATTACATATTACATTTAGGAGATTGTGGAACATATGAAGAATGTAATATTAAAAATTGTGAATTATGTTCATTTGAAAATAAATGTATAAAATGTAAATCTTGTGTTACTTCATCTGGAAAATGTACTTGTAGAGAAAGAATAATAATTTATATTTCATGTGGAATTCTATCTTTATTAATTATTGGAATTGTTTTATATTGTTTAATTCATCCTGTTAAAAGTTCAGTTGATTTAAAAAAAAATCCTATTGTTTATAGAGAAATGTTAAGAAGAAATAGATTGATTAATCATTTTCAAAATTATAATGAGGATAATTTTAATTATAGTGATATTAATAATTTTAATTCCAATAGAAATAGGAAAAAATTATCTGATGAATTTTTAAGAGAAGAATTTGAAAAAAATAAAATTGATATTAATGATATTAATATTGAAAATAAAAAATGTGATAATTGTTTTATTAATTTATGTAATGTTAAATTAAATTGTGGTTGTTTTATTTGCTTTGATTGTTTAAAAAAGGAAGAAATAAATAAAATATGTCCTAAATGTAAAATGAGTATAAATAATATTCAACAAATAACATGTAGTATATGTTTTGGAAATAAAAAAGAAATTTCTAAATTTAAATGTAATTGTTCATTAGTTGTCTGTTTAGAATGTTATATTAAATGGAGAAAAGAAAATGATTTTTGTCCTGCATGTAGAAATAAAATATCAATATAAAAACATATATTTATTAATATATAGTAGTGAAAAAGTTTAAATAAAAGAAAAAAATGATTTATTTGATATATTATTATTGATATAATATAATTATTAAAAAGTAGTTTCTGTGATTAACATTATTTTAAATTTTTTTTTTTAATTATTATTTTTTTCAAAATATATTATTTATTTAAATGAACAAAAAAAATATGGATGAAAAACCATTAATAAATTTAGAAATTGATTATTATTCTTCTATAATCTCACAAATAATAATTGGTGGATGGGATGAAAATGATATTAATAAATATTATAATATTAATAATACTTCAGAAATTGAAATTCCTAAAATGAAAGTTTTATTTTCAATTCCTTTTAATTCAGATTTTTCTAATTTTGATGTAAATAATTATATAAAATATATAGTATATTTTTCCAGATGAAGAATATTTTTTTCATAAACCTCAGTTCTTTTCTACTAGTATAAAAGAAGAAAATACAAATTTTTATAATTATTTATATTCATTAAAATATAATGAAACTTATAATGATAATAAAATACCAATTGTAATAATATTAATATCAAAAAAAGACGACCCAGAACAATTTAAATTATTTTTATCATTCATATATAATAAAATAATTATAAATTCAGATTTTAAGAGTTCATTAAACATTGATGATATAAAAAATTATAAAAAATTAGAATTTTTGAATATATTATTTTATTCATTTTCAAATTTAATAAAAGTTTCACCTCATTCAACATTAAGATTACTTTTTCCCAATTATGAAGATAAAATAGATTTTTATTATCATTCAAATTCTGAAATTCCATGTAATAAAATAGACAAATCAATATCATTTTTATTTTCAATTTTAGATTTAAATATTATAATAAAAGTAATATTTATGTTATTAACAAATAAATCAGTAGAATTTATTTCATCTTCAATTTCAGTTTTATCAAATTTAATTCCAGCTTTTTTGAAATTAATTTATCCAATTAAATTTGACCATTCTTCAATTCCAGTTGTTCCAATTAAAAATACAGAAAATTTATGTAATAATAAAAGACAAACTCATCTTTTTGGTTTATATAATAAAAATGATAATTTAAATAAAAAATTTTCTCAAGATGGATGTGTAATTGTAGATTGTGATACAAATCAAATGTATCGTTATCAAAAATATGTTAATTTTTGCCCTTTACCTTCAAGTGAATTATCAAAAAATAAAAAATTGAATTTAAAATATAATGAAAATAAAATTCAAAAATATGAAAAAGTAAAAGGAAAAGATCAATTTAAAGATATTAAATTTTTAGAAAATGGGAAAATTATTATTGATTGTGATTTAGAAAATTCACTTGTATTAGAACATAATGATAGTTATTTAACAGAAAAAGAATTTATTAACTTAAGAAAACAAATTAATTATATTAAAAATTTAGATTTAAATTTTAGTTCGATTGATAAGAAAAAAACTAATAAAAGAGTTTTTAATCCAGAAAGAGAAAAAAGAAATTTTGATTATAAAATTAATAAATTATTTACTGAAATGATTTATAATAAATTAATTAATCAACAAGAACCTTTATCAATTGATATGAGGATTTTAAGTAGTTTTGTTAAATTTAAACAAGAGTTTCAATTTGATAATAATTCACCAAATAGTATAATGAAAAATATTAAAATTTTCGATGAAGAATTTTCTTTTTTTAATTCTTTTGTAATTAAACAACAAATTTTTGATTTTCCTTTTAATGAAGCTAAAAATTTTTTTGATTTTGATAAATTTAATGAAATTTATTCTAGTTATAATTTAATTAAAGAGAATTTTAAAAATGGAAATATTAAAAGTGAAAAAAATATTGAAAAAGAGTATAATTTTTTATCTAATGTTCAATTAAATTTTTATGGGGAAAATGGAATTTTTAATTTATTTAAATTAATCAAAGAAAAAATAAATGATAAAGAAAAAGATTTTTTCATAAAATGTTATAATGAAAAAATATTAAAAGAAATAAAAGAATTTCTAAATGATAATTTTACAGATGATTTTAATTTAAAAAATGAAAAAATAATAAATAAAAGTCATTTAATTGAATTTTTTAAAAATGATAATAGTGAAATAAATTATTTAAAAAATTCTAATTTTTATCTTTATTTAGCTTTTATCTTTGAAAAAATGGAAAAAACTAATTTATCTAATCAAGATGTTGATATAAATTTAATAAATAAACAAATTATTAATTATTATGCTTTAGGTTATAAATATTCCCCTCATAATTTTTCATTTTTAGATTTTTATAAATTTTTAGATAAATTATCTATAAAAGAATTAAATGAAACATATTATTATAATAATAAAACAATTAATAAATGCTTTGTTAAAATTATAGAAAATATAAGAGATAAAAAAGTAACAAATGAAATAAAGAGTTTAGAAAATTTAGTGAAAAATAAATTATTTTATTATTCAAAAAATTGCAATTAAAATATTTAAATTTTAAAATAAGTTTTTACTTAAGTTTTTGTTATTAATTTTTAAAATTATTTAATTAAATTTTACCAAAACATAAAACCATTTTAGATTATGAATAAATTTTAAAAATAAAATCAAATTTATTTTAATTAAGCATTAACATAAGAATTTATACAAAATAATTATATATTTTACAATATTAAAAAGTTTTAATCAATTGAAAACATACAAATTACATAGAATAATTATATTAGTTTATCAAGAGAATTATTAATTCTTGTTAAAGTTATTTACAAATATTTAAAAATTATTTCTTTACATTTTCATTTTAAAATGAAAATGGTTTAAAGAAAATAATAATAATTTAATAATTCAAATTACTAAATGTAATATTTTCTCCTTTAAAGTTTTATCTTTATAAAAAAAATTTTTTAATTTTTTTCTAATAAAATCTTTTTGTTCATCATTTGAAGTTTTAATAATAAATGATAAAATACGATTACATAACTCTTTTTCAATTAAATTATATAAAATTTTTTCATTTTTAATTATCAACCAAACTATATTATTATATTCATTATTTACATTTTTATAAATATAATTTAAAACTTTTTCTATTAATATTACACTATTATTTTGATTCATTAAAAACTCGAAATTATTTTTAATATAATCAATAACGAAATAACAATATTCAATTCCATATTTTTCTAATATGAAAAAGATAATTGTACAACCATATCTATTCAAAACTAAGTTAAAAAACATATTTTGAATAGCATTAATTAATTTAAACCTTATATAAAGATTACTATTCATAATAATGAATTTAATTACACATAAACTACCATAAAGATTATTACTTATTTTATTCAAATTAACTAAAAGGAAATTATTTAAAAATTCCCTTTTATATTCAGGATAATCAATAATAATTTTTTGAATTATATGATGTGCGTTTTCATTACAAAATAATAATAATAAATTTTTATTTAATAAATTTTCTATTATTTTTTCTTCAAAAGGTGTTTTAATACAATCAATTAATGCTTGAATTGAGTATGTACCACTTTTATCAATGCAAATATCTAAAAAATTATTATGAATAATATTAATTATATATAATCTTTGTTGATAATTCAAACGTAAAAAGAATTTTTGAATAAAATAATTTCCATAATGAGAACACATTACATCAATTAAATTTTGAGAAAGTTTAATTAATAATTTTTCAATATCTGAATCATTAAGTAATGTTAATAAATATTGAAGATACATACTTCCTCTATATGTTTTCATTTGCTTTATTAAGATTTGAATATCAGTTCCAAAAAAATTGAATTTTGCTTGAATTTCAAAATGATTTTTATTTTGTTCTTGATTTTGAATTACAATATTCTTTTTTATTATATTTTCTTCAACTTCTTTTTCATTTTTTTCTTCTTCATAATTATTGCAATCTTTAAAAAGATCTTTTGGTAAGAAGGTTTCTAAATAATTATCATTTGTATTTTCTTCTTGTTCTTCAGTCTCTTTATTTACAATTTCAAACATTTTTAAAAATTTTGATGTTTGTTGAGTTTTTTTTTCCATTTCAAAATTTATTTCTTTTGGAAAGTCTATAGAAGTTTGATTCATTTTTATATTAAAAAATTAAAATCTTTAATTTGTTTTATAATAAAAAATTGTAATTCAATATATATTTATATTTTTAAGAATCTTTATTTTTTTTAATTTTTTTATGATTTTTTTTTTAAAAGCAATTATATTGGATTATGTTTATTTCAAATATTTTATTTAATGTTAAAAGAATAACTTTATCTAAATTAAAAATTAATCTATGATTTTTAGGAAATTAATCTTTCATTCATTGAAAGCAATAATTGTATATTTTAAATATAAAAAATAACAATTTTAAGGTTTTTATAACGTTTATATAAATGAAAATTAAATTACTTATTATAATTCTTTTATATTTATTTAAGTAAATTAAATTATTAAAATATAATATTATATGAAATCCATGATTATTACCTTTTTATTTTTTTCAATTACATAAAATAAAAAATTAAATTAATTGATAATATAAGAAATAAATTACTTATATTTTTTAAAAAAAAAAATTTTGTTTTATCAATTTCATATATATCAATTAAATTTATATATTATGAAATTTGAAAATTATTTTTTTTTTTTAATGAAGTTTTTAATAATAATAAATTAATTTTTTATTTAATAAAAAAATTATATATACAAAAAAATATTGTTTTATTTTAAAATGTTTGTATATATATTTATATTAATTAAAAA
>Ga0256407_10012541_pt1 | contig 11503 bp, 6 predicted proteins | sample RumenRJG_04DNA_FD_193489 | JGI IMG/M metagenome (GOLD analysis project Ga0256407, IMG submission 193489) | Bovine rumen microbial communities from Lethbridge, Alberta, Canada - RJG_04 | ecosystem: Host-associated > Mammals > Digestive system > Stomach > Rumen | place: Canada: Alberta | collected... | reverse complement strand
TCCTCCAAAATATTTAATGGATTATATCCCTCCTTTAGGATGGCATGGTTATGGATTAAAAGTTACTGGAGTATATGATAATGGTGATGATACTTGGTTAGGTTATAGTAATGTTGAAGGTGAATGGTATATTGCTTATCATGGAACAGGAGGAAATGATGTTATTAAAAAAATTATTGTAGGTGGTTTTAAAGCTGGAGGTGGACAAGTATGTGAAAATTATAAAAATATAAATCCTTTAAGTGTTAAAGACCATGAGTATTGTGGTGAAGGTGTTTACTGTACACCTAAAATTAATGTTGCTGGTGATTATAGTTCTTATAAAGCAGGAATTAATTATAATGGAAAAAATTATCATCTTGTTTTTATGTGTAGAGTTAATCCTTATAAGGTAAGATTTGCTAGTGGTTCTGATGATTATTGGATTGTTTCTGGAGATAAAATTGGTGATTCTAATTCTAAAAAATATGATGATGAGATTAGACCGTATAGGATTTTATTAAAAGAAGTATAGAACAATTTTTATTAAAAATATATAATTTATATCATTTTAAATTATTATATTATTAAAAAATAATTTTCATCTTAAAATTTCAGTTAGTTTATAAAATTTAATTAAATAATTCATAGTTATTATCATTAGATAAAATGGATTTAAAATTATTAATAATAATTTTTTGCTTTTAAAAAAATATCAAATATTGAATTGAAATAAATAATATGAAAAAGAACAATTATTTTATTTTAATAATCGAATTAATTTTTGATATTCAATAAATATTATGTTTATTATTACATATTTTTATTATTTTTCTTTTATTTTATTTTATTTTATTATTATTTTATTTCATTAAATATAATTATATATATTATTTACAAAACATATTAACATATTTTTTTTATTTAAATCCAAAAAACAGGAAAAAATTAAGTTATTTATTAAATCATTATGGGATGTCAATGTTGTATTAGACCAGAAAATGAAATATCAAATATGAATATAAATAAAAGAACCGATACACAGAATAGAAGTGATAGATTAAAAGAAGAATTTGAAAGTCAATTAAAAGAGCAAAATAAATATACTTTTACAAATGATATAAAAGACTCTGATAGAACAGGACAAATAGAAATAAAAATGAATGATGTTCCAGAAATAATAAATGAAAAAGATAATTTAAAAGTAAAAAATATTAAAATTCAAAATGATAATGATATTATAATTGAAAATAATGATAAAATAGAAAGTAATAATAAAGAAAATAAAAATAAAAAACATAATCCACCTTATTGGAATGAATCAACATATGATGATTTAGAATATTATATGCTTGAAATCAGTGATGATAAATCAGATAAAATTTTTGATTTATTTAATGATATTAGAATATATCCAATTAATCATAAATCTGAAGCAGAAAATTATAATGTTAAAGATTTAATTGAAAAAGCTGAGAAAAATCCACTAAAACCTAATTTTTTAATTAAAAATGAATCTTTTTATTATCAATTAAGAGAAATTTTATTAAGTATTAGTACAACTCCAATGAGTGATGAAGAGGTAAAAGATATTATTTTAAATGATAATTTTTTTAAAACTTTTGATGAACAAAAAATTTATTGTGTTAAATGTAAAATTGAAAATGAAGAAGAATCTGTATGGACTTTATTAAAAGAAAATGAAGATATTGCTTTAAATAATATTCTTCTTAAATATATTGATTATTGTATTATTTGTGCAATGCCTATAATAAATTCATATGATATGAAAGTTTATTTTCTTTTTTTATCTAATCAAAATTAATAATTAGTTTTTTTTATTTTTTTTAAATATTGTTTTTAATAAAAAAATAATGTCAAAATACAATGATTCAGATAATAATTTTTCTTTATCACAAAATGATAGTCAAAAAGCATTTTTTACAAATGAATCAAATTCATTTAAATTATTAAATACAAATATAAAACCAATATCAAAAATACAAAATCAATCAAAAATAAATTTTACTCAAATTGCAAATATTAATCATAATAATAGTTTTAAAGCATTAAATTTTCTAAAACAAAATTCATTAAAAAAATATGACGAAGATAATCAAATTAGAAATGTATCATCAGGAAATAAAAAATCAATATATAATGATGATGATTATTTAGAAGATCAAAAAAATTTAGAAATGGAAATTCAAAAAACTGAAGCATTAAATAGAAGATTATATAGAAGAGAAAAAATATGTGATACTGATACTGAAGATGAAGAAAGTGATTTTGAAAAAGATATTCCTTGGATAATTTTTCCTGATAATATATATAAAACAATATGGGATTTATTTATAGTAATTTTAAATTTATATACTTCAATTATTATTCCATATAAAGTTGCTTTTACAGAAGAAAATGAATTTACTTCTTTTGAAATGTTTATTTCTATATCATTTGCAATTGATATGATATTAAGTTTTTTTACAGCATATACTGACAGTGAAGAAAATTTAGTAAAACAAAAAAGTAAAATAATAATGGAATATTTAAAAGGTTGGTTTATTATAGATTTAATATCAGTAATTCCATTTCCCTTATTTTTAAAAAGAAAAGAAAAAGTAACAGGAATCCATAAAACAGATCGTTTAATAAAACTAATAAAAACAATTCGTATATTAACAATGAGTAAAAGTAATACATCTCGAGTGACAAAATTCTTATTAGAAAAATTAAAAGTAAACGCTACAATAGAAAAATTAATAATTTTCCTCTTATTATTTTTCTTATTAAATCACTTATGTGCATGTCTCTGGGTATTAATGTCAAAATTAGAAGATATGAACCCTGATTCATGGGTAGTACGTTTAGGGTACATTGACATATCAAATATGGAATTATATACAATATCATTTTATTGGACATTAACAACTGTAACTACTGTTGGTTATGGTGATATTTCAGCTGGTACTACATCAGAAAGAGTTTTTAACTTATTTATTATGTCTTTTGGTGTTTTATTATATTCTTTTGCTATTGGTTCTTTAAGTTCTATTGTTTCTACTATGGATCAACAAAATGAAGAAATGGATCAAAAATTACAAATTTTAAGCTCTATTAAAAAAGAATTTAATTTAGATCAGGGAATTTATGATAAAGTTAGAAAAGTTATTAAATATGATTTGAGTAGAAATCAAAAAGATAAAATGATTTTTTTACAGGAATTACCTAATAAATTAAGGATTGAATTAAGTCAAATTATGCAAGATAAAGCTATTCAGAATTTATATTTTTTTAGAGATCAACCAAGTGATTTTTTTGCTTATGTTGCTCCACTTTTAAAACCAGTTAAATTTTCGCAAAATGATTATTTATATAAGGTACAAGATATGATTGATGAAATGTATTTTATTGCTAAAGGAACTGTTATTTTTTGTTTAGATAAAAAATATGGTGAAAAAGAAGTTAAAGAATTTAAAAAAAATAATAATTTTGGTGAAATTGAAATGTGTTTAAATGAAAAATTGTCTGTTAATATTAAAATTAAAAGTAGAAATTGTGAATTATTTGTTTTGAAAAAAAATGATTTTTTGAGATTATCTGTTAATTTTAAAGAATTTATTGAAAGTTTTTTACATTCAAGTTTAATGAAATATTTAAAATTTAATGAAGAAAAAAATAAAATGATAAAAGAATTTGAAGATTTAATAAAAAGATCTGATGATTCTAGTACAAATGAAGAAAATGAGTCAAATGAAGAAGAAGAAGAAAATTCAGATTTAATAGATAGTGATAATGAGGAAAATGAAAACGAAAGTGAAAAAAGTGATAATCAAAGTAAAAATGAAGACAATATAAGTAAAAATAATAAATCAAATAAAGAACAATCAATATCAAAAAAAGAAACTAAATCAAGAAATGGAGAATTAAAAAGTGATAATGAAAATAAAAGTGAAAAAAGTGATATTAGTTCATTATATGAAGATAAAGATAATAATTCTAAAAAAAATGATAGTATTAAATTTGAAAGATATAATACAAATATAATTTTAGAAGAAAGTTTAAAAGATGAAAATTCAGTAATGAGTTCATTAAGAATGAATAAAACTTTAAAAAATAGGCAATTTTCACCAATATCAAAAAAATCTTCTTTAAAAATTCCTTCAAAAAGAACTTTTTCTGAAAATACTTTATTTAGTTTAAAAGAATGTCCAAAAGAAAATTCAACAGAAAATCGAAATAAAGTAATGGCTAATAAATTAGAAAAAAAAATTGATAAAATTATTGATTCTATTAGTGAAAAAGATAAATTTACTTTTAATCATCATAATCATCATCATTATCATAATCTTCATGAAGATATTGATCCTAGAGATTTATTAAATCAATTAAAAAAAGAAGATGATCCTAATAAAAAAAATCAACTTATTGATAAAATTGAAGATATATTTGAAAAAATATATAGAAAATAAAATTGATTTAATAGATTTTTATAAATATATAAATATATATAATAATTATTAGATAATATATATAATTTATAAAAATTAATTAATTGGAATTTAATTTCTTGAAAATAAAATTAAAATTAAATTTTAAATAGATTAAACCAAAAATAAATAATAATAATTTTATATTATCCAAATATATATAAAAATTAAAGTAAATAATATAATATCATGTGAAAATTCTATAAAATTAAAAAATAATTAATGGGAGTAAAATGTTCAACTTGTAATGGAATATTTAGAAGAGAAGAAAGTATAAAAAGTCCAATTAAATCTAGAAAATTTCCAAAATATTATAAATCAGAATCATTAATTTCTCCTAATAAAAAAAATTTAATCATGCCAAAATTATATACTTCAAAAACTTGTCCTATTTCAAAACAAGTTTCAAATATTTTAAATCAAGCAAAATTAGTTTTTATTCCTGAATGTTTAATTAAAGAAAATAAAGAATCTCCAGAAACTAAATATATTTTTATTAGAAAAATTGGAGAAGGTGGTTTTGGTCAAGTTTATTATGCTAAAGATAAAGTTTATAAAAAAGAAGTTTCTGTCAAGAAAATTATGAAAGATAAAAATAAAGAAATTTCTTGTGATAATTTATCTTTAAATAATGAAATTGATATTTTAAAAAAATTATGTCATCCATCAATTATTAAAATATATGAATTTTTTAATACAAAAGATTCATATTATCTTATAAATGAATATTGTAAATATGGAGATTTAGTAAATCATATTAAAAAGGGATTTGATGAAATGCAAATTTCATTTATTATTTACCAAATATTAAGTGGGATTTTTTATTTACATTTTAACAATATAATTCACAGAGATTTAAAATTAGAAAATATTCTAGTTTCAAAAATTTCAATGACAAATATAAAAGGAAAAATAAATGAATTTTTACATATAAAAATAATAGATTTTGGAACAGCAAAATTAAAACAAAAATCAAATGAAAAAACAGTAATAGGAACATTAATTTATATGGCACCAGAAGTAATAAAACAAAATTATAATAATAAATGTGATTTATGGAGTATTGGAATAATATTATATATATTAATAACTGGAGATACACCATTCGAAGGGAAAAATGAAGAAGAAATAACATCAGCAATTCTAAAAGGAAAGTATAAAAAAAATAATGAAAGATTAAAAAAATATCCTAAAAGTCTTCAAAGTCTTTTAAGACATTTACTTGATGTAAATCCTGAAACTAGATATTCTGCAAGTCAAGCTTTACAATGTGAATTTTTTAGAAAATATAATCCAAATATAATTTATAAGGAAATTATTCAAAATCAAAATCTTGATAAATATTTAAATAATTTAATCAATTATCAATTAACTACTAAAATGGAACAAATGTTTTTTGCTATTGTTTGTCATCATCAAATTTTTGATGAAGAACAAAATAATATTTTAATTCTTTTTGGTTATTTAAATAAAAAAAAAGATGGTTTATTAACTAAAAAAGAATTATATGAAGGTTTAACTGATTATTATAAAATGAAAGGAGATGAAACTGGTGATTATTCTAAATATAATTTATTAGTTTATGGAGATACTATTGAGGAAATTTTTATTCTTTTAGATACTGATAATAGTAATTTTATTGAATGTGAAGAATTTATTAGAGGATGTCTTGAAAAAAATTTATTAATGAAAGATGATTTTATTAAAGACTTTTTTAAAAAAATTGATAAAGAAGATAAAGGAGAAATTACTTTAGAACAAATTAGAGAATGTATTAATGATATTACTAATAATTCTAATCAAATTGTTAATGAAATTATTGAGGATATTCATAATACTTTTGGCATTAAAGATGAAGATGTTATTAATTATAATCAATTTAAAGAAATTTTTCAATATTCTAGAAGTAAATATAATAAGTAAGAATTTAAGTTTTATACTTAATTTCAAAATTGAAATATTATTAATATAAATATGACATAAATAAAATAAATTTATAATATTTTAATATTTTATTATATGTGTTTAAAAATAAAATTGTAAACATTTTATTTTTTTATTAAATATTATATTTTATTTTAAATACATAAAGATGTTTAAAATAGAATTTTACTTTTATTTTTTATTAATATCAATCTCATTATCAAAAGATATAAATTTAGATCCAAAATTTGAGCCAATAAGAATGAAATTTATTCAAAAATCTGAATTAGAAATGAATGAAACAAATGTAATGGAAACTTTATATTCACAATATTTAATAACAAAAATATCACTAGGAACACCATATCAAAATTTTAATGTTCATTTAAGAACAGATTCTTATTCTATATATATAAATGGACCAGAAATAAAATCATCATATGATACATTTAATCCAAAAAAATCATCAACATATAAAAAAATAGATGAAGTAGATTATATTTTTAATGAAGATTTTAAAAGTGCAGATTTATCACAAGAAAAATTTATATTAGGAAATAAAGAAATTAATGATATTGATTTTTCTTTAGTTAAGGAATTATCTTATTTAAAAAGAAATAAAAGTTCAGGCGTAATTGGATTAAGATTAGATACAAAAAAATATAATGAATCTCTTTATAATACTAGTTTAATAAGTAAATTATTTTTAGATAAAAAAATATCAAAAAATTCATTTTATTTTCATTTTGATGAAAGAGATGTATTAAATAAAGATATAAAAGATAATAAAAATGAATTAATTATTGGTGCTTATCCACATCAATTTAATAATGAATATTCTGAAAATAATTTAACTAAAATTAAATTACAATCTTTTGATAATAATTTAATTGTAGGATTGGAATTTAATAATATTCTATATGGAAATAATGATTTAAAAGGTATTTTAAATAGTAGATTTATTTTTGATTCTGGTTTAATAATTGCTCCTTTTATTTTTAAAGATACAATTTTTAAATTATTTTTTAAAGATAAAATTGGTAAAAATTGCTTTAATGAAGATTTTAAATTAAGAAATGAATATTCTTATTATTATTGTAATAATAATGTTGAAATTAAAAATGATATAAAAAAAATGGAAAGTTTAAAATTTATTGTAAAAAATGAAAATTTTACTTTTGAAATAAAACCAGAACAATTGTGGTATGAATATAAAAATAAATTATATTATTTAGTTTTAGTTCCAAGAATAGAAAAAGAATTAGATCCTTTTTGGAAATTAGGAATTCCTTTTTTAAAAAATTATGATTTAATATTTGATAAAGATTCAAAAACATTAAATGTATATACACAAAAAGTTTCATCTGAAAATAAAACAAATTATATGAAATATTTAATTATTTTATTCGTTTTTGTTGTAATTATTATTATTGTAATTCTTATTGTTATTAATTATAATTTAATTAAAAAATTACCAAGAAAAAAAAGAGCAAATGAATTAGAAGATACTTATGAGTATCTTGAGCAATCTGATAAAATTGGAAAAAGTAAGTTAATCAATTAGTTAATTAATATTTTTTTTATAATATAAATAATATTATTTAAATAAAAGTTTTAATTAATATCTAAGAATTAATTTTGTGCATATAATTGAATTGTATGCTCCAAATCCTCTAAAAAATTCCCTCCATTAAGAGAATTATTAATATTATCATTTTGATAATTAAAAATAATGTTACTGTTTCTTCCAAAAACAAATTTCCAAAAAATATTTCCAAGTATATAAGAACCACCATCATTAAATCTAATCGAATCATTAAAAAAAGTAATAATATTCATAGGATAAAATAAAGATATAATAAAAGAAGACACTGATAAAGATAAAAAAATACAAAATACAATTAATAAATTTAAACTCTTATTACTTAAATTTTCTTTTTCTAAACAAAAATAAGATATTTTATTAAAATAATGTAAACCAATAAAAGTACATCCAAAAAGATAAGGACCAAAAATAATATAATTAACATGGAAAAAAGTTTTAAAACATTTTTCATTAAAATACTCAAAATTTACAATAAAGGAAAAACCAGCAACACAAGCAGACACCCCTGCAAGAGAACCAAAAATACCAAAAGTAATTTCTGCAATACATTGATATTTAATACATTCATTAAAATAAATTTGATCAAATCTATCACTTTCAACATATTTTTTTAAATGTGATATTGTGTTATATAATGCATAAAAATCTAATAATACTATAAATGTCATTAAAAAAAAAGTTGTATTTATAATTATATTTCTTGTATTTTGAATATTACCTTCCATTTTTTTTTTAAAATTGTTAATTTATTTTTATTATTTTATTTTAAATAAGTTTTATTTTTAATAGATATTTATAATTTTAATGAGTGCTGAAAAAAGTGAAGAAGAATTTAAGAATAGAGATGATAGTATTAAAAATAATGATGAAAATATTATAATTGAACAATTTAATGAATCTGATTGGTTTGATAATGTAAAAAAATATAAAAAATTTAATCATAAAAAAAATATACATTATAAGAAAAAAAAAAAAAAATTAGATTCTCAAAATAGTAAAATTTATTTAGATGAAAAAAAAAGTAATGAATATTTAGTTAAAAATAATAATTTTAGGAAAAATTATTTTAGAAACTATAATTATAATAAAAATACTATCGAGGAAGAAAAAATTGAACATGACAATTCTATATTATTAGAAAAAGTAAAAAATTCAAATAAAGTTATCAATTTGAAAAGCTTTAATAATAATATCCCTAAATTATATTCAAATAATAATATTTTAAATGAAAGAAATCAATTATTTAATCGATTTCCAAATAAATTAAAAAAAAATTTTTCAATTTCAAATTTTCAAAACAATAAAAATCGTATCAATCAATTTTTTGATGAAGAAACTTTTATTCATAAAAATAATAATGAATCAATTACACCTTCAAAAATAAAATATAAAAATTACTTTAGATTGAATAATACAAATAATCAAGATATTGAAAATAATAAAGATTTATCCAAACAAAATATGTCTCATATTTTTCATAGAAAATTATTTCGAGTTAAATCATTAAGGCCATATAAGAATGATTCTTTTTTAAAATTAAATAGGTATAATAGTAATAGTTTTAATAATGAATTTTCATATTGTGAATTACCTTATATTCATAAAAATAAATATTTACCATATATAAATATTGAAAATTCAATTTTGAGAAATAATAATAATGACCTTTCAGGAAATTATAAAAGAAATATAAGTGGAATTTATGATATTCCTAAAAGAACATTAAAATTGAAAATATAAATAGTTTACTAAACAATCATTTTTATGTATTTTAATGTTTATATTTATGTAGTTTCAAAATTATATTTTTATTATAAAAATATTATTTTCACATTTATTAAATTTAATCTTTTTTTTATATTTAATATTTCAAAATTGAATTAATAATTGAAAAATAAATAAATTTAATTTAACTCTATTTTTATGAATGTATATAAAAGTTAGGAAAAATATATATTTTTGATTAAAATTTATAATAAATAACTAATTTTATTCCAATTATTATTAAATTGGATAATATTGAATTTAAAAATATTAGTTTATAGAGGTTATAGTTAATAGATAAGAATCAAAACATTTTTTAAATTATGACTAAATATATATAAATTATGATATAAAAATTATAAAATATTATTAAACATTTTATATTCAAAATAAAATTTAATAATTTTTAATTTATTATTCTTATTAATCTATATTTTAATTTTATTTTTTCTATTTATTTTTATATAATAATATATTACAAAAAAAATATATAAATAAAATATTTAAATAATATTTTTCATACTTTTTAATTAAAATATTTGATAATTCTTCTCAATAAAATTAATGGAAAAAATTATTAAAACATTACAATTTCAAGATATAATTGAGACAACATTTCATTATTTCTTTAATAGAAATAGAATTCAACATTCAATTATTACAGTTCTATTATCATTAGGAATAAATATTTTTATTATAATTTTATTTATATTAGGATTTAATGATTTAATTAATCATAATAATCCAGATGTAAATTTTTCAAAAATGAAAAACAATATAACACCAAATTTAACATATAACACAAAAGAATTATTATTTTCAATAGGAATAAGAGACAAAAATCATATTTTTATAAATGACCCATCAATTGCATCAATAAAAGCATTTTATCATATCAAAATAAATAATGATAAATTTATTTCATTACAAAATGAAATGACATTTATGAATTGTTCAAATACCCATGATATATATAAAAATTTAGATATTGAAAATTATTATAAATCAAATTCAATTGAGCAATATTCATGTTTTAATTATTCATCTCCTATTATAATAGGTGGAAGATATGGAACAACATTTTATAGTAATTTAGTATTTTATATAATTAAATGTCAAAATGGAACAAAAGAAGGAATAATATGTAAATCAAATGAAGAGATAAATGAAAAAATTCAAGATGGTTGGGTTCAAACAAATTATATATCTTCATTTGTAGATTATAATAATTATAATAATCCAATTGGATATATGATTAATGGTCCTTATGCAAAATTAGATGTAAATATAAATAAATTAACTTATATTTATTTTTCTCAAATTAAAATTGAAACAAATTCAGGTTGGATTTTCCCTTCAAAATCATTTCTTTATTCTAGTGAATTTGATTATACTGAAAATGATATTAATCTTATTAAAAATGATGGTATTATTGCTACTTTTTATGTTTGTCCTTCTGATGATTTAAAATATTATTTAAGGAAATATATTAAAATTCAAGATATTGCTGCTTCTGTTGGAGGAATGTTTAATGGTCTTTGTTTAATTACTTCTTATATTATTAAATATTTTTGTACTTATCAGTATGATATTGAATTTGCTAATTCACTTTTCTTTTTTTCTTTTGATGAATTAAAAAAAAATAATCTTTTGAGACCTAAATTTAATGGGATGAAGTTAATTAAAATTGAAAATAAAAATAATATTTCTGACAATTCTATTTCAAAATTGGGGATATTAG
>Ga0256407_10012540_pt1 | contig 11504 bp, 11 predicted proteins | sample RumenRJG_04DNA_FD_193489 | JGI IMG/M metagenome (GOLD analysis project Ga0256407, IMG submission 193489) | Bovine rumen microbial communities from Lethbridge, Alberta, Canada - RJG_04 | ecosystem: Host-associated > Mammals > Digestive system > Stomach > Rumen | place: Canada: Alberta... | reverse complement strand
ACATTTTACCATGCCAAACGGAAAAAAGAAGAAAGGCCACAAGATGGCTACGCATAAGCGTAAAAAGAGATTACGTAAGAACCGCCACAAGAGCAAGTAAGCTCAGGCGACTGTTCTTGAGAGGGGGCACGCCTTTCGTGGTGTGCCCCTTGCTTTTTAACCCTACTAAAACACCAAGAGATGACAAGCGAAGTAATCATTGACGTCAAGCCAAAAGAGATCTCCATCGCCCTGCTCGAGGACAAACGACTGGTAGAATACCAGAACGAGCCCCGCTCGGCCAACTTCTCTGTGGGCAACATCTACGTCGCAAAGGTGAAGAAGCTCATGCCGGGCCTCAACGCCAGTTTTGTCGACGTAGGGTATGAGCGTGACGCTTTCTTGCATTATCTTGACTTAGGTAGTCAGTTTAATTCCTACGCTAAGTATCTCAAGCAGATACAGAGCGACCGCCGGCGCCTCTTCCCCTTTGACAAAGCCACGCGCCTGCCCGACCTGCAAAAGGACGGCAGCGTGCAGCAGACGCTCAAACAGGGACAGGAAGTGCTCGTGCAGATTGTCAAGGAGCCTATCTCCACCAAGGGTCCGCGCTTGACGGGCGAGCTGAGCTTTGCCGGCCGCTATCTCGTCTTGCTGCCCTTTGGCGACAAGGTCTCTGTATCCTCCAAGATCAAAAGCGGTGAAGAAAGAGCAAGACTCAAGCAACTCATCCACAGCATCAAACCCAAGAACTGCGGTGTCATCGTCAGAACCGTAGCTGAAGGCAAGCGCGTAGCCGAGCTCGACGGCGAGCTGAAGATCCTGTACAAGCGATGGATGGATGCCATCACCAAGGTGCAAAAGACCCAGCAGCGCCCGCAACTCGTCTACGAAGAGACCAGCAGGGCCGTTGCCTTGCTGCGCGATTTGTTTAATCCCAGCTACGAGAATATTTTTGTCAACGACGATAACGTGTTCCATGAAGTGAAGGATTATGTGGCACTCATCGCCCCTGAAAAGGCAGGTATCGTCAAGCGCTATACCGGAAAGGTGCCCATCTTCGACAATTTCAACGTCACCAAACAGATTAAAGCCAGCTTCGGCAAGACCGTGAACTATGCCCACGGTGCTTATCTCATCATTGAGCACACCGAAGCCATGCACGTTGTGGATGTCAACAGTGGCAACAGATCAAAGAACGAAAAAGGCCAGGAAGGCACGGCTCTCGACACCAACCTCGGGGCTGCCGACGAGTTGGCACGCCAACTGCGACTGCGTGATATGGGAGGAATCATCGTGGTCGACTTCATCGACATGAACCTGGCTGAGGACCGGCAACTGCTCTATGAGCGCATGTGCAAGAACATGCAGAAGGACCGCGCCCGCCACAACATTCTGCCACTGAGCAAATTCGGACTGATGCAGATCACCCGTCAGCGCGTGCGTCCGGCAATGGACGTCAACGTGGAAGAGACGTGTCCCACCTGCAACGGTACCGGAAAGATCAAGTCAAGCATCCTCTTCACCGACCAGCTCGAAGGAAAAATCGACCGCCTGGTCAACAAGATAGGCATCAAGAAGTTCTATCTCCACGTTCATCCCTATGTCGCTGCCTACATCAACCAGGGCATCATGAGCCTCAAGCGCAAGTGGCAGATGAAATACGGATTCGGTGTGCACATCATTCCTTCTCAGAAGCTCGCCTTCCTGCAGTATGAGTTCTACGACGCAAAGGGTGAGTATCTCGACATGAAGGAAGAGATAGAAACCAAGTAACGGACGGTCCGCATCACGGACCCAACCGCACAACCCATCAAGAGGGAGTGTCAACACAGCGTTGACACTTCCTCTTTTGGTGATAGGGGGGCACTTTTTGCATGTTTTCTCTTCCGTTCGCTGAACGGATGTGGTGGTTTACTGAACAAAAAGCTATGCTTCCAACGGGATTGCGTATCTTTGCAACAGTAAAAGATCAAAGAGATTTTTAGGTTTCTATAATTATTATGGTCAAGACAATTGTATGATAAGGGAGTAACTTAGATTTTACCATTTAGATCGAACTCTAATCAGGTAACAGGAAGAAGAGGCCGGAGCAGTGATTGCCCCGGCCTCTTCGCGTATATTGGATTCTCCAGACAGTTCTGAAGCGTCTTTCCCTTGTTTATGCCTGTGCTTCGCTGGCCTCCTTATTGACGATGCGGGATCCCCAAAGCGCATAGAAGAACATGTAGCACATTGCCACGAGAGGTACCACATACGACACCATGTATCCGGCCACATCGGCGATAGCGTTCTGCACCATCGGCAGAATGCCGCCACCAACAACCATCGTCATGAAGATGCCACTGGCGGCTGCAGTGTATTTGCCCAAGCCTTCAGTAGCAAGGTTGAATGTGCAGCTCCACATCACGGAAGTGCAGAGACCACAGCAGACGAGCAGGATGGCACTCAACGGCAACTCTGTCATCTCGAAGCCGGAACCGGTGAATACTGGGATAGCTCCCGTGACGGTCTTGGGAAGTACCATGGCGGTGATGATCAGACAGACACCGATGGCATTGGTGGTACCCATCATCACACGACTGGAAACCTTGGAGCCAATCAAGCCGGCAACAAAACGACCCACAAGCATCAGCAGCCAATAGGTGCCGGCAGCGAAGCCGCCGATCGTCGCAGCGGTTGCCACATTCAGTCCTGCACCCGACGCTGACGTGTCACTAAGGAAGAAATTAAGCGTGCCGGGGATGCCCACCTCTGTACCGACATAGAGGAAAATGGCGATTACACCCAACGTGAAATGACGGAAATAGAAGGGAGAGTGCTCAAAGGTCACGCCCTCGGTGTTGTTGCTTTCGGGATCAGCGATGGGGATGAAACTGAGGATGATAAATGTAGCAGCAAAGATACCCATTGCCAGATAGAGCACGATGTTGACATCGCTGATGGCTGTGTCCTTTGTCACTGTGCCGATGAGCGCGCCAACGAGCATCGGAGTGAGCGTGCCCATGAAGGAGTTGAGCGTACCACCGATTTGCAGCAACTGGTTGCCTTTCTTTCCGCCACCACCAAGTAGGTTGAGCATAGGGTTGACAACGGTGTTGAGCATGCACACCGAAATGCCAGCCACAAAGGCACCGAGCAAGTAGACATAGAAGTTGGTGGGCAGACCCATCAACAAACTATGGGTGAACAGCTGACCGGAAAGAAACTGGATGAACACGCCAGCGAAGCCAAAGGCAACAGCCACCAAGGCAGTTTTCTTATAGCCGATGCGTTGCAGCATCTTTCCGGAAGGAATGCCCATAAACAGATAAGCCAGGAAGTTCATCATGTTGCCAAGCATTCCCAGTGTGTTGGAGCCTTCGAGTGCCGGCTGGTTTTTCCAGATGACACCGATAGGAGCGGCGAGATTCGTGACAAAGGCGATCATTCCGAAGAGGAAGATCATGGCCACGATGGCGATAGAACGCCCTTTCTGATAGTTTTCTTGCATTTCTCTAATTTATGTTTTTAGTTAATATTCCTTTTGTTTATACGAGTGAAAGATGGAAAATACTTATGTCTAATATTCCGGCAAACGCCCCACAAGCAACATCGAAAAGCAGCGGCGGTACTCTTCCACCATCTTGGCATGTCCTGCTTTCTTGTAACATGCGTGGAACACAGGGGTGAGAGAGAACCGTGGGTAGATCTCTTCGTAATGATCGAGCAATGCAAGTTTCATCCCACGTGGATCGTTGGGATCGACATGAGCTTGCTGCAAAACCTGTAAAGCAAAGGTCCGGAAAAATGTCGTCACCTCTGCACGTATACTATCTTTCATGCTGCAAAGTTAAAGAAAAATACCACAAGAACCAAGAAAAAACAGTTAATTGTCAATGGTCGCGCCTTACCTTTGTCCCTGATCCTTTGCTATCGATCATGCATGATCATGCTTTGATGAAATGGGGATGGTTTTCGTCGCCCAATCGAGGATTGTAAATAAAGCCATCCTCATTAAAAGCTTTGAGCGCTTGCAGGTCGTTGATCTGGTTTCGAATCACAAAGCGGGCCATTCCGCCACGGCATCCTTTGGCAAACATCGCCACGATCTTGAATTGAGATCCTTGGTCTATATAGAAGTACGGCTTCACGACTCTTACCTCTTTCTCCACGCGCTTCCAGTCAAAAAGATGCTCAAACTCCTCGGTAGCCAGATGGAGCAATACGCCATCATCGGCTTTGACACGATCAATAAGGCAGTCGGTGAGCCGCTCTCTCCACCATGCAAAGAGCGTCTTGCCGTCTGTAGTTTGCAACTTTACCTTGCCTTCCAACCGGTAGAGATGTATGCCGTCCAAGGGACGCAAGATGCCATAAAGAAAAGATAGAATCAGCAAATGATTCTGAGCAAAACGAAAATCATCAGCTGAAAACTCGTCCGCACGAAGATGCTTGTAGGCTTGACCATAGTAGGCGAGAATAGCGGGTATATTGCTCTCATCCACCATGAACTGCTGAAAACGCTGATGATTCTCCAAGGCAATGGCCGCGCTACAGTGCAAAGCCTTGGCGAGGTCGGTGACTGACCATTGGGAAAGTTCCAACGCCAAGCGGCGTGCCGCGTCGTCAAAGATGGGCGTCGTCATTGTAGGAGCCAGTCCGCTGTCTGCGGTTCTCATGATTTTGGCACTGGCAAGTATCAGTTGCATATTATTAGTTTGTATTTTAATATTGTAATGAAACTCCACACCCCAGAGCAACGGTATTCGAAGATCACAGGGCTGAGATTGATAGTACAAATTTATAGCTATAATGTCAGACTGCAAAACAATTTCAGCAAAATGTTTATCATTAAGCATTTAAAATACTGTAGTCTGCCAATACATAACAAAACCTCCCTTTGTCTTGCATGAGAACAAAGGGAGGTACCTATTGAAGTTACTTGTTCTTGCTTGCCGCTACCCATACAGGTTCTTCGTTCATCACGGGCTTGTTGACTGCCATCACACCTGAAAGATTGTGCGGCACATAGGGCTCTTCAAGATAACGAATGTCATCCACAGAGAGATGGACATCAAGCGACTTCACGGCACCCTCGATATAATGCAGTTTGGTGGCTCCTACTATCGGCGATTCCACCTTTGTCAGCAGCCAAGCCAGCGAAATCTGTGTCATCTCCATCCCGTAGCGGTCGGCCAGATCCACCACACGCTCCACGATGCGGTTGTCCTGCTCGGCAGTGGCATCATACTTGAAGTGCATGAACGAGTCTTCCTGCTGCCGCTTAGAGGCCTCGCCGGGTCGCTTGGCTAACTTGCCAGAGGCCAATGCACTGTAGGGAGTCATGGCAATGTTTTCTTCGTGGCAGAACGGGAACATCTCACGTTCCTCCTCACGCATGATTAAGTTGTAATGGTTCTGGACGGAGATAAATTTTGCCCATCCATGCTGCTCTGCCATCGCGTTCATCTTCGCCACCTGATAGGCATAGGCATTTGCGATACCGATATAGCGAGCCTTTCCCGTACGTACAGCCTCGTTCATTCCCTCCATGATTTCCTCGGCAGGAGTCTTGTAGTCCCAGATATAGTAGATGTATAGATCCACATAATCCATGCCAAGGTGCTGTAGGCTGCTGTCGATGTTATTGAGCACATGTTGCCGTCCGTTGATGCCTTGCTGGATTTCCTCATCCGTGCGAGGCAAGAACTTTGTGGCTACTACCACATCGCCACGCCGTTCCATATCACGCAAGGCACGGCCCACGAACTGTTCGGATGTGCCCAACTGATAGGCTATTGCCGTATCAAAGAAGTTTACGCCCAATTCCAGTGAATGGCGTATAATCTCCCGTGTCGGCTCCTCGCCAATCGTCCACGAATGTTGTCCGATGGTGGGGTCGCCAAACCCCATGCAGCCTAAGCAAATCCGTGACACACTGAGGTCAGAGTGTCCAAGTTTTACGTATTCCATATTGTTCGTTCGTCTTTAAGGCTGGTTCTATAAATTAGGCTGATAGAATAATCGATAAAGTGCAGTTGTCGTTTTGGTCGTCTTCTGCATCTATCGGTCTCAAAACGTCAAGTCTCATCGGTCGTGTAGCCCGCTACACTCCCTCTTCAACTTCGTTTTGAATCCCGATATCTTGCAGAATACGACTCGACCTAATTTATAGAACCAGCCTTAAATTTCTGCTCTTACTTCACCAAAATCTTCTTGCCATCCTTGATGAGGCCCCCCTTTTGTCCCTCTGTCACAATAAACGGTCATCAGTATGAGGAAAAAGATGACTCTTTTCATTGTGGTACACTTTGTTTATTTGTCCGACTCCACGCTGCGGATGCAATTGAGGGCATTGAGTGTACGCGGATAGCCGATGAAGGGGAGGTTACTGGAGATGACAGCGATGAGCAGATCTTTGTCGTTGCCTACGTGGTAGTTGCCGGCAATATGTCCTTTCAACTGCGGCTCGCAACCACCTTGGGCAGCAAGGAAACAGAACGTAATGAGCTCGCGCATCTTCAGGTCAAGTCCCGTGCGGGTGTAGTAATCGCCAAAGCAGTTGTCAGCCAGCCATTTGTTGATGTGTCGGCTGTCCTCTGGCCCCGACTTCCAGAAGTCACGCATTGAGTCGCCGAAACAACCGACCTGTGCCTCTGTGCCAGCCTCACGACGGGTCTCCATCGTGGTGGTCTGCTGTGAAGCCAATGGCAGGGTGATGCCACGGGCGGTCAGTACCTCGTTGGTGGCCGAGAGGAAGGGACGGACGCGTCCCATGCCTAAATAGGCCGTAGCCTGATAGACGATTTCCTTCACCTCAACAGGTGTCACGCCTTTGGCGAGAGCTTCGGACAGCAGTTCGCGGTATTCGCTGATGCCCTGACAGCCAAGGAGCGTGGCGAGATAGCATATATAGCGGGTACGATCGTCGAGACGTGTCTTCACCTGTTCCACCACCTCGCCGAAAGCAAAGGCCTTGAAGCGTTGGTTGTATTCAGCGTCGGCGACGCCGAGTATCGCTGAACTTGCAGGCAGCTTGTCGTACTCTGCATCCGTGACAGGCTCCAGCCACTCGTTGGAGGCGCCTTCTTCTACCTTAGTCATATAGGTGATGTGTTGCATCCACGAGTCTTTAGCGGCCCCATGCCAGTGCTTAGCCTCGGCAGGGATGGCCACGACCACACCCGGGCGCAGGACGACAGGTTCCTTGCCTTCCTCGACATACCAGCCACAGCCAGAGACGCAGATGAGTACCTGCACCGACTTGTGGTGGATGTGCCAGTTGTTGCGGCAACGGAGCTCGAAGGTGACGTTCACGGGACCTCCATTCTCGGCATCGAGGGGAGCCAGATAGCTATTGCCTGTGAAATACTGGGCATAGGCACTGTTCAACTCTCCTTTCGGCCATACACTGAAATCAACATTTTCTTTCATATTCTTTTGCGCATTTACAGTTGCCACTGCCAAGAGCAGTGCGATGACGGTGGTAATGATTTTCATTCTTTATTTTTGTTTCTCGAATATCAGTTTCATTGTATTTGAGTCGAGCGGCTTCATCGTGGGCAGTTTCAAACTCTTCACCATGTGCAGCGTACCCTGCTTATACTTCTGGAAGTGCTCGGTCTTCAGGTGCTGCTGATAGGCTTCCTCTGAGGCATAGATTTCGAGGATGCGAATCCGTGTCGAGTCTTCGGCACTCTGCATCGGGAAGAGACAGACGACCCCCGGCTCACGCTCCACACTCAATCGGTCTACCTCGTTGGCATACGACAAGTATTCCGTAAGATACTTGGGATAGACTTCAATTTCAGCCAGCCGGCAAATCATCTTACCGTTATAGTTGTCTGCGACTGGCTTTGTCTGCGACAAGCCCTGCAGCCACTCTGCGTTTTTATGAAGGATCATCTCACGGAAAGGCCGAAGGTCAGGCTCCGTCGTGAGATACTGCTTCATACGTTGGAGACTCTGGGTGAGCATCTGCGGAGCCACGTAGGGATAATCAGAACCATAGAGCAGATGGTCGGGTGTGGTGATAGTAAGCAGCATGCGGATCACCTCCGGAGAGTGCGCACCAGCAAGATCGTAGTAAAGGGCTGCAAGGTTCGCCTCCCAGTCTATTTCGCCAACCATCTTGTTTTTCTGCATCACGGGAGTCAATGATTTCATGCGAGGAATGCTCAGTGGCAGGTAGGCACCGCAATGTGGCACTACCACTTTGATATTCTTATAGCGGGCCAGTACATTGTGGCTGATCATGTTCGAAACGGCACGGGTGGTTTCTGAGAGATATTCCTGCATGGCGAGCGGTGTCTGCTGCATTACCTGCTTGTTTACAGGCTCAGGCCGATGGGGATGCAGGATGATGACAGCCTTCCGCTCGTTGAGGAACGAGAAGAGTGTGTCAAGCTCTGGCGCACCGAGATACTGCCCGTTGGCATTGGTGGCCAACTTAATGCCGTCAGCTTTCAACGTATCGAGTGCATAGACGGCCTCACGGATAGCAGCATCGACATCGGGAAGGGGAAGAGCTGCAAAGAATAGAAACCTCCCGGGATGTTTCCGCTTAAGTTCTGCAGCGACTTCGTTTGTCCTACGTACTACTTTTGCCGATGTCGGCTGGGGTGCCGCCAATGTCAGCACAGAAGTCTGAACACCTGCTTCGTCCATCCACTTCAGATGGGCATCCGCATCATATTTCGGCAAGGGGAAACCTTCGTCCATCAGCCGGCCTTCGCTTTCAAGAGCCGACAGAAACTCAGAAGTGATGATGTGGCTATGCACATCTATTACACCCTGAGCCATTACCGTTATGGCCATTGCCAATAATGCTATGATTAACTTGATTCTCATATTTGTTTGTTTCCGGTTGCAAAGTTACGAGTTTCCTGTCAACAAGCTGTTACCCCGATTAAGGCTGCTATAACCCTTTTTGCTGAAATTGCAGCTTCCCTCTTGCGTGAATAGAAAAATTCAACTAATTTTGTGCGAAGAAACATAAAGATAGATAGATATGAGCGACACAACGATTACCCCTATTGACAGTATCGATAACTATAATAAGATGTATGGCTTCGAGACCCTGCATCCCTTAGTGAGCGTGGTAGACTTGGCGGAAGCCACGAAGATTCCCAACCACGTCACCTTCCGTTATGGCGTCTATGCGCTGTGGCTGAAGGACGGTATACAGTGTGCGCTGCATTATGGGCGCCAGCAATACGACTATCAGGACGGTACCATCGTGAGCTTCGCGCCGGGACAGATGGTGCGCGTGGATATGACAGAAGAACAGCTCCATACGCCGTCGCACACCTTAGGTCTGCTCTTTCATCCCGACCTGCTTTTCGGCACGCCCTTGGGGAAGGCTATCGGCGGCTATCACTTCTTCGACTACGCCTCGGCCGAATCGCTCCATCTCAGCGAGCGCGAGCGGCAGATGTACACCGACACGCTCAACACCATCCGCTTTGAGATGGAGCAGCCCGTAGACAAACATTCGCAGACCATTCTCACCGACCGCATCAAGCTCATCCTAGACTACTGCCAGCGCTTCTACGACCGACAGTTCGTTATCCGTCACAAGGAAAACTCCGATATTCTCTCGGCCTTTGAGCGCAACATTAAGGATTATTTCGAGCAGGGCTCAGCCGTGCGCGGCGGACTGCCCTCAGTGGCTTACTTCGCTGATAAGGCCTGTCTGTCACCGGGCTATTTTGGCGACCTCATTCGTAAGGAGACGGGAATGACGGCACAGTACTATATTCAACAGCACATTCTCGCGCTGAGCAAGCAGCTGCTCCTCGACCCTTCGCAGAGCATCTCGCAGATTTCCGACCGCCTCGGCTTCCAGTATCCCCAGCACTTCTCACGCTTCTTCAAAAAGCTTGCGGGAATGACACCAAAAGAATACAGAGAGAAGTAAAATAAGATGGAAAGTATTCATTAAAAGGCACCACTAATGACCATTATTGTTTACGAAATGTACACAGAGTCAACCAAAATAGGGTTTAAGAACAAACAGTCAACATTACTCATAACAATATATGAACATGTAATCGCGTAGATATATGATAGCAATAATCCCAAATATGTGCCTACAGCGAACAAGTCTCTTAGTGATGCGGTTGATAGCCAGTAAATATAATCTTTTATATCTAAAATTATAAAATAGTACAATAGAAAAGGTGATGGAAACGGACAACAAATGACTGTCCGACGACCATGCTGACTCATCCGCAGGCAAGATCACTCAATGATCTTGAACTCGTAACCTTGATCCTTGAGCCATTGCAGTGATAAAGGCAAAGCGATCTTCAGCTTGTCAATACTCTTCAGCGAGTCGTGAAAGGTGATAATGGAACCATTGCGTGCATAGCGCTTCACGTTGTTAATAACATCCTGAGCCGTCAGCCATTTGGAATAGTCTCTGGTAACCAAGTCCCACATCACGATCTTGTATTTCCTTTGCAGCCACCAGTATTCTGAATGACGCATCCATCCGTGCGGCGGACGGAAGAGATGTGACTTGATCAGCTCGTTGGCCTGTGCCGTGTTGATAGCATAGGTGATTGTCCAGTGCTTGAAGGCTCCAATATGATTAAACGTGTGGTTGCCAACCTGGTGGCCTTCTTCGACGATACAGTTGTAGAGGTCGTGATTTCGCAAAACGTTCTCACCGACCATAAAGAAAGTAGCCTTGGCACCAAACTTTCGTAAGGTGTCAAGGATAAATGGTGTCGACTCCGGTATCGGACCGTCGTCGAACGTGAGATATACAGCCCGCTCGCTCTGATCCATTCGCCACAGGGCGTTTGGATAGAGCCAGCGAAGCCATTTAGCGGGTTGTTCTATAAACATGGCGAGGTTACTGTCCTAATTGCTGACCGCCTTTACCTACGTACATGCGATAGTAGGCGTCGATTTGGCTGTTTTGCTTTTTGGCCAGAGCAGGGTCAACCAGTTCGGTGATCTTAGTCATCTCTGTCATAATCGACAGCTGCATCAAGCAGTCACGCAGAGAGCCCTGGAACTGAATGCCTTCCTCACTCAGATAGTACTGCTCGTATTGGCTGGCATTCTTCCATACTTGGTTGATAACTTCCAACGCCTTCTTCTTCTGTCCCAACAGGGCGTAGGCATGGGCAATGTCATTGCCGCCACTCATGTAGTTCATCGGAATGTTGTATGTCGGGAGCTCTTTCTCAACCTTCTGCAACACCTTCAGTGCCTTCGCCTTTTGTCCCTCGGCGATAAGGTGAAGGGCAAGCTGACCGAAGAGACGGCGATGAGTGTAACACATGCGCATGACGGTCTCGTCGATATACAGGCCAGGCTTGCTCAGACCACCATAGCGGTAGCGGAACATCAGGTTGTTGTAGACCTTCTGCGTGTCGTAGTTCTTAGCGCCCGGAGCGTTGGTTGTGAACGGCGAGATGCGGTTGGCAAGACCTTCCTGAATGAAGTTGTCACCGAGATTCATATAGTTTTCCTGACCCACCGTCAAGGCGACATAGATAGGCCGCGTCCAGTTGCAGTGCGCAATCATC
>Ga0256407_10012539_pt1 | contig 11505 bp, 12 predicted proteins | sample RumenRJG_04DNA_FD_193489 | JGI IMG/M metagenome (GOLD analysis project Ga0256407, IMG submission 193489) | Bovine rumen microbial communities from Lethbridge, Alberta, Canada - RJG_04 | ecosystem: Host-associated > Mammals > Digestive system > Stomach > Rumen | place: Canada: Alberta... | reverse complement strand
GCGGCTGGAGGCAAAAGATCCTTCAGTCAGCCGGAGAAGCACCTGCACCTTATCCACGTTAATTAACCTTCGTCCGGCGCTCACTGCTGCGGCAGTGTGACCGCTGAACCCAGGCTGTATGGAGGAAAGGCAGTCCGAACCCCGAAAGGGGGACCTGCCGCAAGGCAGGCAGTAGGAAGCACGCGACTTAAGTCGTGTGAGGCTTCACAGCAAGGAAGATGTTAAAGAGGATTTTGGCTATGGGTATTATGTCTTTAAAGGCAAAGACCCTTCCAAAGACAAGGATTTCCTGATCTGCCCGGATGGGAAGGTCGTCGAAGGTATCTATGACCGTGGTGCCGTATTCTTCTCTTCGGATTTTAATCAAAATGCAGCAGATCTGTATGTCATTAACGATGGAGATTTTACACTCAAGGATATGAACTGCGGCATTCACGGCACACACTATGAACTCCTTGCTTCCTCGGATTCGGAGATCCTTGCCATAAAAGGTATTGACAAGGAAAAGAGGCTGATCTCAATCTACAATGTACTTGACGGCAAAATGCTCCTGGACACAGATATCGACAGCATCATCGGCTATGTCGGTGACTACATTGCTGTAGGGAGTGCCTCGGATCACTCCAAATGGACCGTATATCGGGTGAAGGTTGATGACTGAGGCTGCAACGCATTGTTCAATTTCAGAATAATGATTCCATTCGGCTGTTAAATACAGCAGTCCGCATAAACGAATTATAAAATGCGCAGGAGGCTTTTATTAAGCAATGTCATTAAGCGCTGTTACTTAATGACAAGAGGCTTTTAAGGCCTCCTGCAAATGATTGTATTAGTTTGCATTAGTTTGCTATGTTTTTGTATATGATTGCGGAAGAAGGGCTATGGACACGGGTATGGATATTAAAATTCTTCATCTTCTGGAAGGGGCAGACCAGGCAGAGGGCCTTGCGGTCGTGATCGATGTTTTTAGGGCTTTTTCTCTGGAATGCTATTTGTTTTCCAGAGGCGTACGGAAAATATATGCCGTCGGCAGGGAAGAAACGGCGTGGGAAATGAAACGGGAACACCCGGAATACCTTATGGCCGGTGAGCGGGGAGGTGTCATCCTTCCCGGTTTTGACTTCGGCAATTCTCCGTCCCAGACGGAACATGCCGATTTCCGGAACAGGATCCTGATCCACACGACCAGCGCCGGAACACAGGGACTGGTACATACCTGCGCCGCGGGTGCCCGCGAAATTCTGACCGGAAGCCTGGTCAATGCTTCCGCGATCGCCTCATATATCAAAAACAGGGATCCTGAGCGGGTCTCGCTGGTCTGTATGGGCAATTCCGGGATCGCCCTTGCTCCGGAAGATGAACTCTGTGCCCGCTATATCAGGAGCCTCCTGATTGGGGAACCTATCGAAATGGGACCCGAAATCCTTTCCCTTGTCAACGAGCCCACCGTTGCCAAATTTTTTGACATCAAATGGAAAGATGTTTTCCCTGTCAAGGATTTGATCATGTGCCTGGAATATGACAGATTTCCCTTCATCCTCAAAGCCGCTAAGATCAGCGAAGATGTTTTTGAGATCACCCGTGTCAATGTGCCGGACTTGCAGCAGCAGTTGACCTGACTGCTGTCGTGACTGTTGACGGCGGTCTCAAGATTTCCCCACGATTCTTCTTGCTTTTACGGGATTTTTCGGTACTTTCCGGCATTTTCTGGCAACTGATTTCATTATTAGATGCAGGAGATTTTCATATGCTTTTGTTTTCAACGGTATTGGATATAAAGGAATCATTTACAGCAGATGATATGATCAAGCTGGTGCTGGAGTGGAATGAGACCAGCAAATATATCGAAAACCGGGTGACGGGTATCGAGTGGAAGGGGGAACATACTATCCGCTACGGTACAGATGCCCTGTGGCTGGAATTTGTGGAGTATACTGAGAAGTCCATTCTGGCCGTCCGCCATGAAAAGAGAACTGCAGACGGTGTGGTCTGGGACTCAGACTTCATTATGGATTTTGCGCGGAAACAGATGGCGATTCAGCTGGACCGCACCTACCATGAAGAAGCACTGGTCATGAATGCCGCCTTCTCCACACCGCATTTTATTTCACTCCTCATCCAACATGATTATCTGAGAGATGATTGCGGGATACCTGTCTTGCGTGAGCCCATCTATATCACGGATGCGGACATGGACCTATGCAGAAAGTCACTCACAAAGGAAGGTGCCTGCAGGCTCCCTGTGGTGCTGGTTTCAAAGACAGCGGAAAACAGGGATCCGCTGAGTATAGTATGGCTGGCTTCCAGACTCAAAGGCGCCGCCCATGTGCTGGTGGAACAATCTGTCGAAGAGTGTTCCGCCGTAAGGGCTTTTTGCGGAAAGTCAGAGGAACCCTTCGGAGGTGTCTGGATCTATTACCCCTCCGGCGCCGTCCGGTGCAGGAAGTTCTATTACCGGAGTGCAACAGGCAATGAAGATGTGCGTCTGGAAAAGGTCATCCGTAACGTGATCGAGTACGGCATTGCACAGAGAAGGGAGCACCTTCTGACCTGGAACGGTGTGGTCGGTGCCAGGCTGAATGACCAGCTGATGCAGCAGATCAGTGTCCGGATGAGTGCGGAGTCCGCCAGGAAGAAGGCAGAAGACGAGATTGACAAAATATACGACACCTTCGACGAAGACTTGCGCGATCTCCAGGAGAAAGTTGCGGAACTGACCAAAGCCAACGAAGCCCTCCAGTATGAAAACCAGGGTCTGCGCGCAAGATATGCTGATGCGGCCGCTTCCCCCCTGCTCTATATGGGCGATGAAGAGGAGTTTTTCCAGGGAGGGATCCGAGACATGATCCTGAACACCCTGGACGAAGCCATGTCAAATACAGAGGCCGGCACACGCAGAGCAGATCTCCTCAGGGATATACTCGACAACAACCCCTCTGAACATCTGGTGGAAGAGCGCAGACAGAGGATCAAGACCCTTCTCAAGGGCTACAAGAACATGACCGGCACCATGCGTATGGAACTCCACGACCTTGGATTCGAGATAACCGAGGAGGGCAAGCACTACAAACTCACCTACCACGGCGACCCCCGATACATGGTGATCATGGGCAAGACCCCCAGTGACAACCGAAGCGGCAGCAACACCGCCGCCAAGATCAACAAGAAAATATTGTGAGCCGCTGCCGTATGAGTCACGAGGGACGGTTCTGATTGACTCATTTTCATGGGACACCAGGGACGGTTCTGGCTGTCCCATTTTTTAAAAGTCAAGATACCAGAGTACCGGACATCCCGGGAAGTATGGAAGCTATCCGGCAAACATCTCTTGATTTGCCAGCAGTCCTTGTGCATGATTTGCGTTGAATAATATCGGGATTTATTATACATATACATATAAAAATCCGATTATTAGGAATTATGTATTGATTTTCACTACTGCGGGAACTAATATATAAATATGTGTTGACGCGGTTATTTCAGTGGGTATTTACACCAGATTTCAGTACTACTACCTTTATCATTGGAATGCTTAAGATAAGGCAGAGTACTTTTGTTGCTGTTAGTCTGATTGATGGTGTGGGTGCAGTATGGGCGTATGTTCCCAGTCTGTCAGTCGATCCATCTGCCATAGGGATACTCAATGACGATTTTACTGAGTTGAGAATCCCTGAACTGAATAATCACAAGGATACACATATATGGGTGCTATTGACATAAATACAAAAATATATTTTCAGAACAGGGATCATTTTGCAGATCTCTTTAACTTCAAATTATATGATGGCAGACAGCAGATCCATGCTGCTGATCTGAAACCAGTTGATTCAGCCGTGGTCATTGCTCCATACGGAAACCATGCCAGACAGCCGATACAAAGGATTCGTGACAATGTCAGCATGTGGGCATCCATGCAGGATGACCATTCCGCCTACATTATTCTCGGTATCGAATCACAGACCAATGTCCATTACGCCATGCCGGTAAGAAACATGGTGTACGATTCTTCTAACTATGCAGAACAGATTCAGAGAGCGTCAGTTTCTTATAGTGATAAAAAGAAAGAGCGAAGTGAACAATTCAAGCTCAGCAATAGTGAGTTTCTCTCAGGGTTCCGTAAAGAAGACCGCCTTATACCGGTCATTACGATTGTTTTGCTGTTTAATGCAGATACATGGGACGGTCCAAGGAGTATTCACGAGATGCTTTCTATTCACGACGCAGGCCTCCTTAAGTATATCCCGGATTATCGGATCAATCTGGTGGCACCGGCTGAGCTTCAGGAGAATGAGTACAGAAAGTTCCACACTCCTTTGGGGCAGGTGCTCGAGTATATACGTGTCTCCAGAGACAAGGATAAACTGGATCAGCTCATGAAGAAGGATTCCCGCTACAGCAGGATGGATCGAGACAGTGCGAACCTGATTAATGCTGTCACCAACTCAAAACTAACTTATCCGGAAGAAGGAGATGAGATTGATATGTGCAAGGCTATTGATGATATGAGAGCAGATGCTAAAGCAGAAGGAATAGAAGAGGGTAGAGCAGAAGGTAGAGCCGAAGGTAAAACAGAGTCATTAGTTTCTTCCATAAAAAATGTGATGGACAGCATTCACGTCTCCATAGAAGAAGCGATGGATATTTTAAAGGTAGATCCGCAAAAAAGGCAGGAATACGCCGCCAAGGTGAAGTGATCCTCAGATGGTAACTTACATGACAGTCCTGTGCAGAAATAACATTTATCGGCGCATGTTGTATGGGGTGATTGTGAGCTCAAAAAACATGCGCCAGATTTAATATGCATGCTTCATAAATTTGATAAAAATATGTGATTTGCAATGACGGAGGAGAACAACAATGAGAAAACACATTTTAACCGCAACGATTGCTGTAATGGTACTGCTTTTGACCGCCTGTAGTGGATCAAACTCTGAGTCTGTGTCCGCATCATCTGATACAAAAGCGGAACAAGGGAGTGTTGAAGCTGAAAACGAGGACGACAAAGAGCCTCAGTCTGAGACAGGAGATTTGCCGAATGGTGAAACTGCTGCAGTATCTTCTGAAGAAGAGAGTAAGGATAATACCTCATCGAAGGATATTACATTCGAGAAAACAGTCTTCATTGATAATGACGAATGCTCGATTACTATTAATGAAATCGATGAAAGCGATCTGTTTGGGTTCTATAGTTTGAAGACCACTTTCGAAAATAAGTCATCAGAGAAGACATATATGTTTTCAGTAGAAGATGCATATATCAATGGAGTAAAAGCTGATCCATTTTTTGCAACAGAGGTCAATCCGGGAAAAAAGTCGAACGAGGGAATATCCTTTAATCGCTCTGAACTGGAAGAAAATGGAATAGTTGACTTTACAGATATTGAAATTACTTTTGAGGTCTACAACACACATGATTATGAAGACAATGTCGCGAAGGAGACGATCCATCTTTATCCTTACGGGGAAGAAAATGCTGCAAAGTTCACACGAGATGCTGTCGATACCGATACTGTCCTGGCAGACGATGAGAATGTGACGATTATTCTGACTGGCTGCGAAAAAGATGATGAGTGGGAAAACTATTTGGCGCACATTTATCTGGTGAATAAAACAGATCAAAAGTTGATGTTTAGCGTTGAGGACGCATCGATTAACGGATATATGGCAGACCCCTTTTTCGCGGCAGAACTGGATGCCGGAAAATGTGAGTTTACAAACCTGTCCTGGCCATATACCACTCTTCAGGAGAACGGGATCGAAGAGGTTGAGGAAATCGCAGCTCATTTTACTGTGCATGATTCCGAGGAATACGAAACCAGCTATCTCGATGAAGAATATACACTGAATCCCTGATGCTGTTGACCCTTGTACGTCTCATGCCTATAATAATTTTTTCGTACACTGATTATACCGGATTTGGTTTTTGTTGTATGAATGAGAGTGATTCCGCTTAACAGACTCTGCCCCCGCTGCTTCCTTCGGGAATGCAGTGACGGGCAGAGTTTTTTTATTTTGGCAGCAGTGAGGAAGACAGTGTTTTAGTGAGGAAGACAGTGTTTTACATTACGCAGGATCTTGCACTGCCCTGATCACGGTCCATGTCGCCCTTTACGTATCGGGTACTGAAGGCCATATTGATCTCCCGCAGTTCTTTTTCTCCGCGTATATAAGCATCGTACATTTCAGCTACTCTGGCAGCACATCCGTCGCAGGCTCCGTCCAGATTGCCCAGCGACTCCTCCACGATTTTGCGTCGCTGCTCTTCAGTAGTGTCTTTGATCAGATAACTCATTTTTCACCTCCTTGATTCCTTTTCAAGGATATCAAAGAATACGTCAGGAGTCCAGATTTTGATGTTTCACTCGACTTCGTAGGTTTTGGCTGCAACATAAACCTTTTCATTAGGCCCTTTATCTTCATAGACAACGAAAGAGACGGGACTGCCGGTGCGCAGTTCGAAGCAGTTGGCACAGAGTATTTCCTCGCCGGGGTTTATTTCCACTCCGGTGTTGTTCTCTTCTTCTTTAGGATCACCTATAAAATTCATGGGCAGCAGGATGCCGTCCTGCAGGGCATAGTAGAAGTAGTTCTGATAGAAGGGTACCTGGTCTTTCTCAGAAGTGTTCCGGAAGGTAAAGTAGACTCTCACGGTGTCCTTGCCGTCCTCATCTTTGAAGAATTCCGCGTTTTCTATGCGTACTTCCTCGACTTCCTCGGGCAGTGCCTGTACATACTCAGGGACCGAGGGATCGGCGTCGAAAGTAAAGGGCTCTGCAGGCGCTCCGCTCAGATTGCGGGGATCGGCGTAGTAAAGCACAGTGTTGTCTTTGTCATCCGAATCGCTGATCCGGAAGCCCGCCGCACCGCCGTCAGGATCATATTTGAAGACGCTTGCGCAGCGGAGAGTTCTGCCGGGAGCCATTCCGAGATTGACATTAAACTCTTCCGGTATATCAACGAGCCCCCAGGTCGTTTCCAGAAATGAGCCATTCTGACCGGCTTCAAAATCATAATACCAGAATTCCTGATAATCATCGGTGGTGTTGACTGCTTCGTAATAAAAGACAATGAGCGGCCCTTCGTCACTTTGCGCCTGATCTGCTCCCAGAATAGTAAATGTCATGCCGTTCACAGTGCCGGTAACGGGACCCGCAGAAGGCTCACCCTCGGGGATGGGCTTCTCAGCAGCTTTTTCGCCCAGTGTCAGAGCAAGGAGGAGGAGGTCTCCCAGATTGTCTTCTATATTGCTGACCACCATCTGCGAGATCATACTGAGCTGACCTTTCAGGCTGCCGGCACCCTTCTCATTGTATTCTGCAAGCTCCTGCTCATTCAGTCTGATGAAATCCAGAGAATAGTCCGATGAGCTCATTTTCAGGGCTTCGCCTTCACAGGCATAGGAAATCCTGACAGGATCTGTGAGATCAGACCCTTCTCTGGGCTGAATGATGATGTCGCTGCCATCCCATTCCAGGGGAAGCTCCGCCTCCAGAAGATTGATGCTGCCGGTGCCGTCTTCCTTGAGGGTGAGGTATAAGCTGCGCCCAGCCTGACTATGTTGATAATGTCGTTCATTTCCTCTTCTAAATTGCCGGAATGACCGGTCAGCTTATAGCTGCCGACAGGGGATTGGGCTTCTGCAGAAGGAGCCGGATCAGCTGCCGCCTGTGCTGCTGTTTCAGATGAGGCAGCGCTCTGTACAGCCTGATCTGCTGTGGCTGCTGTTTCGGATGAGGCAGAAAGTTACAGTGCAGCCCCGCCTGAAACGCGGGGAGTTTTTCGCGGCATTTCCCACAAAATTCCAGCTTGTAAGGCAAAAAGCGGTCCTCTGTCCCTTGCTCAAATCTGCAAAAGACAGAGAACCGTGTAAAGCTTATTTATATCATTCCTGTGGAGCCGGGACACTTACGGCAGCCTGTTTACATTTTCATTTCTGTGGGAACATCACTGTGCAGTTACGCCCCCTTCGACCACGAGGCTGTCTTCATAGTCTGCACCGTAGGTGTCGACCAGGGTCTCTTCATAGTCTTTGTGGAAGAAGTTTTCGTCAGCCAGGGAAACGATCTCGTCATTGATCCAGTTGAGGAGGGTTTCGTTGCCCTTGGAGACGGCGGGAGCAATGGTATCCTGGCTTCCGAGTGAGGGGATGCCTACAGTATAGCCGGGATTCTGAAGAGCAAAAGCAATGACCTCAGTGTTGTCATTTGCCCATGCGACGGCATTTCCGTTCTCCAGAGCGTTCTTTGCATTTGCGTAAGTGTCGTATTTCTGCAGCGTGATCTCCGGGTTGTTTTCTGCCAGATAGGTCTCGGCTGTGGTGCCGGAGATGACGATCACCTGATCGCCTTCACCGATCTCAGAAAGATCGGAGATGACCCTGCTGTCGGGAGAGACGACACCGAGAGCGACATTCATATAGGGAAGGGCGAAATCCACCTTTTCCGCGCGCTCTGCTGTCACTGTGAAGTTGGCCAGGATGATGTCCACCTTTCCGGTCTCCAGATACTCCACACGGTTTGCAGCCTCTGTCGAGACGTAGTTGATCTCCACACCGAGATCCTGGCCGATCCGGTTGGCAAAGTATACATCATATCCCTGATATTCGCCGTTCTCATCTACATATCCGAAGGGATTCTTGTCCGAAAAGACGCCGATGTTGATCGTTCCGCTTGCCTTGATCTCATCCAGTGTACGGAAGACGGCGCCGCTGCCCTGAGAAGACTCCTCATCGGGAGCTTCGGCAGTATCCCCTGCCGCACCTTCGGCTTTCCCTGCATCAGCAGTGTCCTTTCCGGTCGAAGCGGCGGACCCGCCGGAAGAGCCGCAGGCAGCAAGGGAAAATACAAGAGCAAATGTCAATAGAATCGCAAATAATTTTTTGTTCTTTTTCATAATTCCTCCTACAATGGATACTTTATCTGAGTTATATGATATTTGATTCAGATGGTCTGATTTAATATGTTTAATGTATTTAATATGTTTAATGTATTTAATGTGTTTAATGTGTATCTGGAGACTTGATTCCGGCAGTGACTACCGCTGTAAAAATCAATGCTGTCCGAAAAACTGAAGATGGATCAGGATCTCTTCCGCGAGAATGTAAATGTCTGCAGGAATTGTTTTGCCCGCTCTGTTTTCGGGTGGTCAAAAAACTCCTCCGGAGGGCCTTCCTCGCAAATGCCTCCCTCGTTGAGAAAGATCACCCTGTCCGCGATGGCTCTGGCAAACTGCATCTCATGGGTCACGATCAGCATGGTCTTTCCCTGGTTTGCCAGTTCCAGGATCACGTCCAGTACCTCACGGACCATCTCGGGATCCAGGGCGGCGGTCACTTCGTCAAAAAGCATGACTTCCGGGTGCATGCAGAGTGCGCGGATGATCGCGACCCTCTGTTTCTGTCCGCCGGAGAGCTGACGCGGGAAGCTTTCCGCCTTGCTCTCCAGTCCGATGCGGGCCAGGAGTGCCATGGCTTCCTCCTTGACTTCCTCACGTTTTCGTTTCTGGACCCTGGTCGGTGCAAGGAGGATATTGTCCAGGACATTCAGATGAGGGAAGAGTTCGTAGCTCTGGAAGACCATGCCGACCCGCTGCCTGAGTTCCGTCAGGTTTTTGTTGTTTTGGGAGATCCGTTCGCCGTGCAGCAGGATCTCTCCGCCCTGGATGTCCTCCAGGGCATTCAGACATCGGAGCAGGGTGCTTTTGCCGCAGCCGCTTGGCCCGACGATCACGATCACTTCTCCCTCATGCACAGTCAGGCTGATCCCGTCCAACACGGTGAGGTCTGCAAAACGCTTGGTCAGATGGTCTACGACCAGGAGCGGAGCACCTTTTTTTAATTCAGTCATTTCTTTTTCCGCCACGGGCTCACCTCCATCGCTTTTCCAAAAATCCGGCCAGCAGGCTGATGGGCCAGCAGGCGAAAAAATACAGGGCAAAAACAGTCAGATATACGCCGAAAGCAGCGTTGGGGCTGCTCATCCGGTTGGCTTCAATGATCTGCTGGGAGACCTTCAGGACCTCCACCACACCGATCATCAGCACCAGGCTGGTCGTTTTGATCATGCGCGTGATCAGATTCATCGACAGCGGGATCAGACGGCGTACCGTCTGGGGCAGGACGATATAGCGGTAGGTCTGTCCTCCCGACAGTCCCAGAGCCGCCGCGCTCTCATATTGATGCCGGGGGATGCTGATCAGCGCGCCGCGCACCAGGTCGCCCATCTCTGCCGCTCCCCAGAAGGAAAAGACGATCACGGAGGAGGTCTCTCCGGAGAGGTTCCATCCGAATATCCTGGTCGTTCCGAAGTAGACCAGAAATAGAAGGACCATCTGGGGCATGATGCGGACGATCTCGAGATAACATCGCATGAGCGCCCGGCTGATGGGATTTTTCCAGGTCATCAAAAGACCCACGACGATACCCAGGACGATACTGATCACTACGGAGAGCAGGCTGATTTTGAGAGCAACGCCCAGTCCTCCCAGGAGACGCGCCAGGTTTTTGCCCTTAAAAAGGACATTAAGACCCAAATCCGGCATAGCGCATCCTCCTTTCTATGATGCTTCCCAGCACGGAGACCGGGAGCAGGATCAGGAGATAGAAGACGACCAGAAGGAACAGGCTTTCCGTTGTCTGATAGTAGAGTCCGATCAGATCCTTGGCCGTAAACATCAGATCCATCAGGCTGATCGCCGAGAAGACACTTGTCTCTTTGAGCAGGAAGATCACATTGGCCATGAAGGCGGGAAAGCTGATCGTGAGTGCCTGCGGGAAGATGACATAGCGCAGGATCTGTATTCCGCTCAGCCCCAGGCTGGCAGCGCTTTCCGTCTGCACCCTGTCCACAGCCTCGATCCCGCTGCGGAAGGCCTCTGTCATGTAGCTGCCGCCAAGGAAAGCCAGCCCGGCCACTCCGCAGGCATAGGGATTTGTTCTTATCCCGATCTTGGGCAGCCCGTAATAGATAAAAAAGAGCTGGATGAGCAGAGGCGTATTGCGGCTGATCTCGACATAGACAGAGACAGCCTTCCGAACGAACGGCACCTTAAAATACTGGATCATCGTGCATACGATCCCGATTGCGATGGAAGCCAGGATTCCCAGCACTCCGATCTGCAGAGTCAGCACTGCCGCCTTCTGGTATAGAGGAAGATATTGATGAATAAAATCCCAATTCACGATACACACCTGCTGTTTTTTCAATGCCGGAAGAATCATCTCCGTCCCGGGAGTTTTCTATCGATACCTGCAAACTTTTTTACGCATACAAGTAGTCTTTGAACGAGAAAATAATATATCTATTTACCTATTATGTCAATAGGCGAATGGTTATTAATGCTATTTAATGGAATCGCTTTGATGGAATCAGGCTACTGTACAGACCCACCTGAAACGCGAGATAATATGAAGTGACCTCCAAGTTTGCAGCATCGTGGATTTACCTTTACAATTCATAGTGAATGCTACAACACCGTGAATGCAGGGATTACCGCATACAAAAAGGA
>Ga0256407_10012538_pt1 | contig 11506 bp, 10 predicted proteins | sample RumenRJG_04DNA_FD_193489 | JGI IMG/M metagenome (GOLD analysis project Ga0256407, IMG submission 193489) | Bovine rumen microbial communities from Lethbridge, Alberta, Canada - RJG_04 | ecosystem: Host-associated > Mammals > Digestive system > Stomach > Rumen | place: Canada: Alberta... | reverse complement strand
TGCAGTCGAGAATGTTCAGGATGAAGGCAATATTACGGAAAAAAGTGATAAATGGATTGCCAAAGGAACGGGTTACGATACACAACGAAAAGCGAACTCTCTGACGGTGCATCTGAATTCAGCCAGTGAAGCAGAACTGGAGCAATTGCCGGGAGTGGGGAAATCCACTGCCCGTCAGATTGTAATATTTCGGAATCGTAAAGCCTTTCAGCGAATCGAGGATGTAATGCTGGTTCCAGGCATCGGGCCGGCCAAATTTGAGAAGATGCGGGACTGGCTGGCATTATAAAACTTAAGGAAACACTGATTAATTCATCTGTGCGCTTGCCAGTGCTTTTTGTGAATGATTTCGTCATTGTCTCTTGACGCAGCCCTCCTCTGTATAAGCGATTCGCACGCAAGCAAAGCTTGCGGCTCTCTGCTTACGCTGCGCCTTCGAGCCACTTCCTTGTCATTCGCAAAAAGTCCTCGGCAATCGCACAAACTCATTTAATCAGTGTTTCCTTCAATAGTTGTTCTGTTGCTATTTATTGAAAAGCCTTTTACGAAAGTAAATATGTTTTATAAGCGTTTTCATAAACAGTAATGACTGATTGCAGGAGGAATAATTTTGGGGAAATGGCTTATGCTGTCGGCGTTCTGCTTTTGTCTGGGAGACGCGGGGGCCTTTTATGAAAAACAGGAACTGTTTTACGGCGGGGTTGCCGGTGTGGGAATTTGGGGCGTAACTTGCCTTCTGGCATTATATTTGTGCCGCAATTATGGTGACAGCGGGAAAATTTGCTTTTGCGCAGATGTGAAACGGGATATCTGCATACTGATGTCTCTTTTGATGATAGTATTCGGCTTTCTGGCAGGGAAATCATCAGAAACCGGAAAGGCTCAATGGAAAAAAATTATAGGGAAGCCAATTGTGCTTCAGGGATTTGTTCAGCCGAACAGTCTGCAAAAACGGGAACAGGGGCTCCATGCAGTGTTTTCAGCGGAATTTCCATTGCGGGGGAACGTGAGGATTTTTATCAGGACGGATAAAAATGACACGGATCGGGTCGCCCGGGATCTGTTGTTAAAAAAAGTCCAGGTTTCCGGTATTTTGCAGGAAAATGTATATTTGTGGAACCCGGGAGCATATGATGGATATAAGTCTGACAGGATCCATGGGATTTATGGAAAAATAACGGCTTCGCCAGATGATTTACAGGTCATGGACGATCCTATCCCGATATATTTACGTTTTTCTGTTTTTTCACATAGAATCAGGGAAGCGGCTCTTTCCAGGATGAAAACCAGGGAAGCCGCGATTTTGCCGGGAATGATACTGGGAGGTTATCAGGGAGTGGATCCGGAAGATGCCGACGTTTTCCGTGACAATGGAACGGCTCATCTTTTGGCGGTTTCAGGCACACATGTGGCAGTGCTGACGGCGTTTTTAAATGTTTTGCTGCAGCCTGTGGGCATTTATCGCACATACATAATTCAGGTTCTATTATTTCTTTATGCGTTAGTTTGTGGGTTGCAGCCTTCTGTTATCCGGGCGGTTTTTATGGCCTGTGTTTTATTATGGGGTGAAAGGACGAAGCGCCGGGCGGACCGCTTTCGCCTTCTTCTGTTAACTGCTATGGCGCTTTTGCTGATTCATCCATTCTGGCTTCTGGATATAGGGTGGCAGCTGTCTTTTGCCACAACTGCAGGTCTGCTGCTTGCCTGTTCCCGGGTGACTGGGTATATACCGGAAAATCTGCCGGATTGGATCCGTTCGCTGGCAGGGGTTTCCTTAACGGCTCAGATTTTTTCACTTCCTTTTGTTATATTTTACTTTCACCGGGTTTCCCTGATCGGGATAATCAGCAACCTGATCCTGCTGCCCGGGCTGGAAACGGCGGCGTTCCTTTTTTTAATCGCTGTGTGTTTGATGCCTCTTGTGCCTTTCATCAGTGGCAATCTCATGCAGGTTGCGGAATTTTTGGCCCGGGGTGCCGTTGGTTTGGGAACAGTTCTTGCAAAAATCCCTTTTTCTGCAGTAGATGTGGCAGACTGGGGATGGCCAGGTATGGTATGTTATTGTGCTTTTCTGTTTGTGTTTTTAGATATCGGGGCATTTAAATATATTTCTTCACGGAAGAGGAGATGTCTGTTGCTGATTATAGGGATATCTGCCCTTTTTCTTATGGGAATCCGGTACGCGTTGCCTCAGCCGCTGACCGTCCACTTTATGGATGTGGGCCAGGGGGATGCGGCATTGATCCGGACGCCTGCGGGAAAAAATATACTGGTCGATACAGGCGGCTTTATGGGTGAAGGGGATGTTTCCCGGATGGTGCTCCTGCCTTATCTCCGTTATCTTGGGGTGAAAAAAATCGATTTACTCTGTCTGAGCCACGGGGATCATGATCATGCCGGAGGGGCTGCAGGTCTGGCAGGAAAGCTTCCTGTAAGAACCGTATTCCTGGGAAATTCTTCAGAAGAGTCGCCGGATGTAAAGAAACTGCTGGGAAAGGTTGGTAAAGAAACATCTGTACAGCGGCTGTATGACGGCGAACAGTGGCAGATCGGCGACTGCAGGATACAAGTGGCATCTGCTTCTTCAAGGCAGGGCAACACAGTCGGTATAACGGATTCAAACAGTGCATCGCTGGTACTGCAGTTTTTCTGTCAGGGGCATTCACTGATATTTACAGGGGATGCAGACGGGGATACAGAAGAAAGGGCCGTAAAATACCTGCAAAGAACCGATGTGCTGAAAGTCAGCCATCACGGCTCGGATAGCTCGTCTTCTTCTCATTTTCTTCATCATATCTGTCCCCGTTACGGAGTAATTTCTGTGGGTGCCAATAACCGTTACGGCCATCCGGCGCCGGGTGCGCTGGAACGTCTGCAAGCTGCGGGAATCTTACCCCTCCGCACAGATCGTCTGGGAGCAATAAAAATTGAATTTACAAAGGATGGACCACGATGGTACAGTTATCGTTATCAGGGAAATCAATTTTAATTCATTAGGGTTCATGATATAATAAATCAAACCACAATTTAAACGGAGATATCTAAGCATGAAAGCAAAATCAACCGGTCTGGCTCCGGATATTTTCATAAAGCAGCTTGAAAACGGAAATATTCCGACAGTCGTGTGTATTATAGGGGAAGAGCCTTACTACAGGGATCTGGTCCGGCATACGCTGCTGGATAAAATTTTTGCAGATGTTCCCGCAGACAGCAGGGATATTACCGTATTTGACGAAAAGTCAGACCTGAAAAAACTGGATACACTGATCAATACCTACCCCTTTTTCAGCGGCAGGACGGTAGTGATGGTTACTGATAAAGAACTGCTGAATCCCAAAGCAGAGGCGGAAGGGAAAAAAGCAAAGTCTGCCGGGAAAGGGAGGGCAAAGGATACAGATTTGTCGAAGCAGGAAAGATTGCAAAAACTGCTGGGAGATGTGCCGGATTTCTGTACGGTGATACTGCAGACCGAAAAAATGGACGGACGTCAGAAATTCACGAAATTCCTGCAAAAGGAAACTGTGTATGTAGACTGTTCCCCGGTAGATTCCCGGTATCTTCCCGCCTGGCTTGCACGGCAGGCGGAACAGCGCGGTGGAAAACTGGACCGGGGTGCTATACAGCGGATTCAGGAGTACTTGGCAGTGGTGGACAATCCGCCGTTGCAGTTACTGGCATCTGAAATGGAAAAGATATCTGTTTTTGCAGGAACGCGAAAAGAATGGACTGCCGGGGATGTAGATATGCTGTTTTCCGCCTTGCCGGAGGCCGGTGCTTTTGCATTGAGCAATGCTATTATCGCCAAGGATACGATCCTTGCTTTACAGCTTCTTGCTGAAGAGCGGAAAAAGAATGCATATCTTCCTTTAATGGCTGCCAAGCTTCTGGCGCACCTCCGTAACATTCTTATGGTCAAAGAATGCGGAAGGATGGGAGAGTCGCCGCAACAGATTGCTGCAAAGATTCACAAGGCGCCGTTCCTTGTTTCCATGTGGCAGCGGGAAGGAACCCGCTTTACCGAATCGCGCCTTCGCAATGGAATTCAGTCGCTGGATCAGATGATCGAGGAAATCGGTCTGGGTGGTCGGCAATTTGACAGAATGGAAGAAATTATTGCGATTTTATGTGCTTAGGAAATTGCAGAAACATTTTCCCGGCTAAGTCCGGAAGCCTTAATTCCGGATCATGAACGGATTGCTTTTCGCACGCATCCGGGAAGTTATTATGTAGACAATTTCGATGGGTTTTGATAAAATAATTTCTATAATAAGTGTAAACGACATCTTATAAATAGGTTTTAAATTAAATGGATTTTCATCAGGCAAGGGGGGAAAGGCGGATTTCCGCCAAATTATTATGGGAAAAAGTGAATTGCTTTATGTGATCAAACCTTCGCAGCAGACTAAAGAAACATTATTACAGCTGTTAGCAGACCATAAAGAAGTGCAGTTCGTGTCCCTTATGGGCGTTGACCTGGCCGGTAATGATACGGATGAAAAAATTCCCGTTAATATTTTTTTGCATGACATTGATAAGTTTTTAACCGGCAGCGCGGCTCAGACTGACGGGTCTTCCGTTGTGCTTCCCGGAATTGCCACATTAAATGATGCCCGGGTAGATATGGAAGTTGACAGGGATGTTAACTGGTATGTTGATTACAACTATGAACATTTTGATGAAAAAGGCCGCATGGTAGGCACCCTGCGCATGCCCTGCTTCCTGACCCATAACGGGGATTATGTGGATTCCCGTTCGATCCTGAAAAAATCCCTGCAGTATGTGGAAAAAGAAATTTTGGCCCTGTTAAAAAAATATCCCCATATGCCGGGCCTGGAGAATATAGATGTTGAAGAAATCGACCATCTGATTTTCACAACTGCCACCGAACTGGAATTCTGGGTAAAATCTCCCCGGGAAAATTCACCGATAGAAGCTTTGTCTTCTTCCCAGGTAATGCAGGAAATGTACTGGCAGCGTACCCGGGGCAATGTCCGCACGGCGTTGGAACAGACAATCGAAATGCTGGAGCTGTACGGTTTGGAACCGGAAATGGGCCATAAAGAATGCGGCGGTGTAAAAGGACAGATTGATGCGTCCGGACACATGACCCACATTAATGAGCAGCTGGAAGTGGACTGGAAGTACAATGTAGGTCTGCAGACAGCTGACAATGAGATTCTGGCCCGTATTGTTGTGAAAGAGATATTCCGTCAGAACGGTCTGGATATTTCGTTCCAGGCAAAACCGATCCCCGGTGTTGCCGGAAGCGGTGAACATACCCATGTGGGCATTGCGGCCAAAATGAGGAACGGCAAGGTGGTCAACCTTTTTGCTCCGGCGGATATGCATAAAGACTTTCTGTCGGCTGTCGGGTATGGCGCCGTAATGGGCATCATGAAGAATTATGAAGCGGTCAATCCCTTCATTTCGGCTACTACTGATGCATTTAACCGTCTGAAACCTGGCTTTGAAGCTCCGGTCTGCGTGGTTACTTCTTTGGGCCTGGCACCGGATATCCCTTCCCGTAACCGTACTATCCTGGCCGGCCTTATCCGTGACCTGGATAATCCGCTGGCAACCCGTATTGAGATGCGTTCTCCCAATCCGTATACAAATACATATATTGCTATCGCGGCATTTTACCTGGCGGCATTAGATGGAATCAAAGCCTGTGCTGCCAGCAAAAAGACTCTGGCGCAGCTGGAAAAGGAAATTTCCAAAAAAGCCGGGCAAAAGGGATTTTATTTGGAAAAGGACCGGGAATACCGTACAGAAGAAGATGTATTTGAAGATTTTACTGCAGAAGAGCGCAGCAAACTGTTTGGTGAGCCGCCGGCAACCGTCTGGGAAAATATAAGGAACTGGGAACGGTTCCCTGAAAAGAAGAAAGTAATTATGGAAGGCGGTATCTTTGATGAGGCTGTGATCAATTCCTTTGCGGAAGGCGCACTGATCCGCTGGAAAACCGAACTGATGAACCGGCTGATTCCTGAGATGCGGTCTGATGTTATGGCGGCGAAAAAGCTGCATGATGCAGAAAATGGAACCGCTTTTGACAATGCGGCGTGGAAAAAGGTCCAGGCAGTACGTGACCGGCTGGCAAAAGACAGTGCAAAGGCAACCTGCGTTTTCACGGAAATCCGGAATGCCATCGAAGCAAAAGACTATGATACCGTATCAGAAAAGTTCCTGGAGATGCAGCAGCTGAAGGATCGCCTTTACACTCTGTATCATGATTACCGGCAGAACATTATTGACTGAGCGTAAATAAGTTTCACAAACTGTTGATTTCGAAACTATTTTTAATACAGAAGAGAAATAAATACCTTTATTTTGGATGAAATATTTTTACATTGTGAATCCTTTGTGAATTTTTGGCGGTAAGGTTGTTGTCTTATAGATAGACTTATGATAAAATACATAAAGTATTGACTGGGTATTCCGTTTTGTGTTTTGCGGTTGCAAAAAAACAGATACCGTATTTTTAGGAGGATGACAATGAATTTTGCATTTACGGAAGAACAGCTCGAATTGCAGGAAATGGTGCGCGAGTTTGTAGAAAAAGAAATTACCCCTATTGCAGGAGCAATGGATGAGGAAAACGCTACCCGTCCGGAACTGTTCAAAAAAGCTGCTGATATGGGGCTGCTGAATGTAATCGTCCCTGAAGAATACGGTGGATTAGGCCTGGACAGCGTTACAGTTGCAATGATGTATGAGGAGCTTGGGAAAGGCTGCGCCGGTGTTGCAACTTCCATGGCTGCCAACTCACTGGCCACTGCGCCGGTTCTGATTGCCGGTACGGATGAACAGAAGCGTATGTGGTGCGACGTTTTGAATGACGGTGGGCTGGCTGCTTTTGCGCTGACAGAACCCGGTGCCGGATCTGATGCAGGCGGTGTATCTACCCGTGCTGTACATGATAAGGCAAACAAAACGTATACCTTAAATGGAACTAAGGCATTTATAACCAACGGCGGTATTGCAGATATCTACCTGATTTTTGCCAATACCCGAAAAGATGGTGGAATCCGCGGACTTACTGCTTTTATTGTGCCTAAGGGAACACCTGGTTTCAAGGTTGGCCGTAAGGAAGATAAAATGGGGATCCGTCCTTCCAATACTTGTGAACTGATTCTGGACAATGTTGTGATTCCGGAATCAAACCGGGTCGGTAGGGAAGGTCAGGGCTTCCGCATTGCCATGCAGACACTGGATTCGGCCCGTCCCTTTGTAGGCGCGGTTTCTGTGGGTCTGGCACAGGCATCTTTGGATATAGCGGTTGCTTATGCGAAGGAACGTAAACAGTTTGGACAGCCTATCGCTTCTTTTGAAATGATTCAGGAGATGGTAGCGGATATGGCTATGAAGATAGATGCGGCCCGTCTTCTTGTATATCGTGCCTGCGCTATGCGGGATGAAGGGGTTGTATTCACTAAGGAAGCTGCTATGGCAAAATGTTTTGCCGCAGATACTGCAATGGAAGTTACAACCAGCGCCGTGCAGATCATGGGCGGATATGGTTATTCCAAAGAAAATCCGGCTGAAAAACGCATGCGTGATGCGAAGATTATGCAGATTTATGAAGGCACCAACCAGATTCAGCGTCTGGTCATTGCCAATAAAGTTATGTACTGAGAAAAAACTTTTATTTATGGCTGGCTGCCCCGTTGCCTGCTGACAGGCAGCGGGGTTTTTGTTATAATATTATTGTCAGCTTTAATCAGCTGAGTGCAATTCAGTTGACGGGAAGCCCATCAGCCCTGTTGTTTTTAAAGAAATGCCGATTTATGATACAACCCCTTTGACCAGGGCTTTCTGAAATATATCGTTTGGGAGCTTTTATGATTTTACTTTGGCTGCCGTTTCTGGTATTGGTGTTTGACCGCATTACCAAAATGGCCGTAATCTCCAGAATGGTGGAAGGCGAAAGCATTCCTGTCATTAATGGTATTTTTCACCTTACTTATGTTTTAAATCCGGGCGCGGCTTTTGGCATGCTGCCTCACAGCAGGACATTCTTTCTTGGAATCGGGCTGGCTGCGGTCGTGGCTATCTGGTGGCTGCGGGCAGAGATCCTATCTGAAGGATGGATGATTCGAACCGGGACTGCCCTGTTCCTGGGAGGAACGCTGGGGAACCTGTGGGATCGCGCCCAGACAGGACTGGTAATTGATTTCTTCGATTTCCGCGTATGGCCTGTATTTAATGTTGCGGACATTGCAATATGTGCTGGGGCGGGATTGATTTTATGGGGTATGATGAATAACGGATATTGGGAAAATGATAGAAGAAGATAAAAAGATTTTTTCAGGAGAACCATGGCCAGAAGAGTGCATTGACGATATAACGGAAGATGCGTTACAGGGCGCTGATGATGTTCGCCGGGTGATAGCTGAGGCGGCGGATGCGGGAAAACGGGCCGATGTATTTTTCGCAGACGCTTTGGAAGCTACCCGTTCCCATGTCCAAAGTATATTGAATGAAGGTTATATTCATAAAGGCGCGAAAACAATAAAACCGAATTACAAGGTGAAAGCCGGGGACTGTTTTCAGGTTGTGCTGCCCAGTCCTGTTCCACTGGAGGCAGAGCCGGAAAATATTCCTCTGGATATTATATATGAAGATGAAGATGTCATTGTGCTGAACAAAGCAAGGGGGATGGTCGTTCACCCTGCGCCCGGGCATGTATCTGGCACACTGGTAAATGCGCTGTTGTATCACTGTAAAAACCTTTCCGGTATCAACGGGGTGATCCGTCCCGGAATCGTACACCGTCTGGATAAGGATACCAGCGGTATCATGATCGCGGCCAAAAATGACGAGGCGCATTTTTCACTGTCAAAACAGATACAGGATAAAACCGCAAAACGCACCTATTTGTGTGTTGTCAGGGGAAATCTAAAACAAGATTCCGGTATCATAGAGACCCGGATCGACCGGGATAAGAACGACCGCAAAAAGATGGCGGTAGTGCAGGAGGGCGGCCGGGAAGCCATTACAGAATATCGCGTATTAGAAAGGTTTGGACGGTTTACGGTCGTACAGTGTTCCTTGCGGACTGGGCGGACACATCAGATACGGGTCCATATGGAATATTTGGGTTATCCTCTTGTGGGGGATCCGAAATATTCTCCTATGAAGGTTCCCTTTTCGATTAAAGGGCAGGCACTTCATTCACAAACACTGGATTTTACCCATCCGCATACCGGCAGGAGAATGCATTTTGAAGCACCGCTGCCTGAAGATATGCAGAAGATCATAACCCGGCTGCATAACGGACAGTTCTAGTATCCGTATCTGTTAACTGAAATTGCTTTATAAAGTTTGCAGAAAAGACATTTTTTATTCAAAAATATTTGGTATGATAACATATATAAAGAGGTGGCAATGATGAAAAACATCGTAAAAAAGACTTCTATTATGGATGCAGACGGGATCCGGCGGGCGCTGATTCGTATCGCTCACGAAATAACCGAGAAAAACAAGGGCGTGGAAAACGTAGCGCTGGTAGGGATTCGAACAAGGGGAGTTCCGCTGGCGGAGCGTATTGCCGGGGAAATTCAAAAGATTGAAGGCGTTGCGGTTCCTACCGGCTCTCTGGATATTACGCTGTATCGCGATGACCTTACTACCATGGGGTACAATCCTGTCATCCATGGAACGGAAATTGATTTTGATATTTCCGGGAAAAACATTGTTTTGGTAGACGATGTACTGTATACCGGCCGCACGATCCGTGCTGCCCTGGATGCTTTGATTGATATGGGTAGGCCGAATTCGATCCAGTTGGCAGTTCTGATTGATCGCGGACACCGCGAGCTTCCCATCCGTGCGGATTACGCCGGCAAAAATGTACCTACATCACGCCGGGAAACTATTGAAGTAGCGTTGCAGGAAGAAGGGAAAGAGGACGAAGTAATTCTTGGCGAGATTGCGGAATAAAATGTCATCTGGTTTTCTAAACTCTTTTTTCCATACTGTTTTTTGTAAAAACATAACTATTATGTATCTGGAGGTTTGTTTATCATGAAAAAGAAATCGTTCTTGTTTTCTGTATTAATGGCAGTTTTGTTGGTATCTGTTTCTGTGGTTGCGTTTGCAGCGGCCAATGATGAGAACCCGTATAAAAATCAATACGCAAAAGAAGCGCAGGCTCTGCGGAAACAGGGTACGGCAAAAATAATCTGCCAGTTTATGACAAGGGAAAACGTTCCGTTGCCCGGAGTAACTATGATTTACAACACTACAAAAGAAAAAGGATTAGAAGCTGTTGCTGACGAAAAAGGTATCGTTCAGTTTGAAGTGAAATCTTCTGAATTGTATTATCTCCATCACGTTATTTATAACAGAGATATCTTTCCTATCCAGGGAAGTGCCCAGATTTGCAATGTTGATAAGTTTGATGTGCGCAAGGGAATGGTATTGTGGAACTGTATAGTGAAATACGGGGACCGTACATTTATGAGTTATCGCGGCAATTGAAGCAGAAAGGAACATGTTGATCAATACTTAAGTGTATAAAAAAACATATAAAAATAACAAAGCCGGATGTATTACATCCGGCTTTGTTATTTTTAATGAAGGGCTGTATTGACTGTTTACAATGATTTCGGTTTCATCAGGAATTTTCCGAAGCGTTTTGTCATGTTGCGCATCTGCGTGATTTTTCGTGATTTGTTACGATGGCGGGGCTTCATATCCGCCTTTTTCCCAAAATCCCCCCGGTCAACATAGGTCAGTTTCATTTTATCGGGAGAAAGAAATCCGCATATTTCCCGTACAAGTTTTTCAGGGTCTGCGCCCTCGCTATATGAGAAACCGTCAATGGAGACAAACCCTTTTTCATGATTTACGTGTAAAATAATGTGACCTTCTTTACAGATACAGTAAATGCCATATCCTGCTTCGTCTTCCGGGACGATCCGGCTGCTCAGCAGGTTCATATTATTATTTTTAGAAAATGTTTCCAAAGCTTCTTTCAATGAATCCTGGGGCAGTGCATCATCGGCACAGCCGTACAAATCTGCGGCAATCAATAATCCTGTTTTCAAAATAGATTCTCCTTTTTAAACTGTCGGTATGTCGCATACCCGTTCCGTGTTTACTTAAAATTAAAAAACATCTTATTTGAATTGATTATAGCAGAGGTGCCTTACAGTTGTCAAAGTAAAGTAAACATGGAACGCAGGCGTCTAAAACAGTTATATCGGAGGTTGTTTCTGTCTGAAAATAGATTGCAATCGCTGAAACTGATCTGATTTTTATATAAAAAATGTTCTAACAGATAAAAACGACCCCGGTCTGTAAAAATTCGTGTTATAATAAAAATATACTAAATGGCAGGGGAATTTAATGGAAAAAACAGAAGGTACTGTAGAAAATATTATATTCCAGAGCGATGACAAAAGGTTTTGTGTATTTCGAATGAAATGTGCATCTGACGGGATGATTACTGCGGTTTATCATGGTGCGGCTCCTTTTATGGGAGAAATGATTCGGGTGA
>Ga0256407_10012534_pt1 | contig 11510 bp, 9 predicted proteins | sample RumenRJG_04DNA_FD_193489 | JGI IMG/M metagenome (GOLD analysis project Ga0256407, IMG submission 193489) | Bovine rumen microbial communities from Lethbridge, Alberta, Canada - RJG_04 | ecosystem: Host-associated > Mammals > Digestive system > Stomach > Rumen | place: Canada: Alberta | collected... | reverse complement strand
ATACCGGCACCACCGGGAGCAGTCTGACCGGCAATTGTGATGTTTCCGGCACTTGATACTGCGCTTTTCAGCTCGATAGTACCGCCGACATCGAAAACGACTATTCGCCCGGACTTGCTGACAGCGTCGCGGAAAGAGCCTTCGCCGCTGTCGTTGAGATTGGTAACGTGGTAGACTACACCGCCGCGTCCGCCGGTAGCGTATTTACCGCCGCCGACAGCTCCGGGGAAGGCGGGAAGACGACCGGCGGCATCAGCGTTAGGAGCTGTAGCCGGGAACATTCCTGCACTTGAAAAAACGGTAATGATACCGGTAATGGCGGCAGTCAGCCGCCTCATAGTTTTGTTCATACGAAACCCTCCTGATTATAGATTGCCCTGATTGGTGCGAGAAAAAACATCGCACATTTCCCATTAAACACATTATACAATATTTAGCAGTAAAATGCAATGAATTATTGTATCTATTTTGTGATTTTTTGCATAAAACGCACACACGGTATATAGTAAAATGATGTATCGGTACCGGTCAGAACATTTTATTGCACATAGTAACTCTGTAAATCATGCAGTGGGTTGTCAGAAATATGTAATAAATTTTGCTGGATTTTAACAAATTATCATTCTTTCGTTGCCGGACTGACTACAGCCTGTTATTGCAATCAGCGGCAGATTATGATATCATAATAGCATAGAAAAGGCTCATATATAGGGCTTGGGGTATTTCACTATAAAGGAGTGTAATTTATGAGAAAACTATCAACCAGAATGGCGGCATTAGCACTCACGCTTCCGCTTATTACAACAACATTTGCAAGCTGTGGAGAGCGCAGTGATATTTCCTATTCCAACTACAAAAATGACAGTGCCGTTTATGAAGGAATAGAGAGCGACGGCACATACCGTCCCGAGTACAAGAATAACAGCGAGGAATACCACGATTTCGGCGAAACAGGCTTCAAAGACCCGAAAACAGAGCCGCTTTCAACTTTTTCCGCCGACGTTGATACAGCTTCATATAGCAATGCACGCCGCCTTATAGAAGACTATCAGATAGTCCCAGAGGAGTCGGTGCGAGCGGAGGAATTCATCAATTTCTTTGATTATAAATATGCCGACCCCGAAGACGGCAAGACTTTTGGTGAATACATTGAAATAGCCGATTGTCCGTGGAATGCGGAGCATAAACTCATGATGATAGGTGTGCAGGGAAAACGCATGGAAGACGAGGAACTTCCGCCCTCAAACCTTGTATTCCTGATAGATTCGTCAGGTTCAATGGCTGACTATAATAAGCTTCCGCTTGTGCAGACTGCTTTCTCGATGCTTTCTGAGAATCTTACAGAAAAAGACCGTATCTCAATCGTTACATACGCAGGTTCGAGTGAGACCGTTATCGCGGGTGCACACGGCGACCGCAAGGACGATATCCTTGAGGCACTCTATTCAATAACTGCTTACGGCGGTACAAACGGCGAGGGCGGCATCGAGACCGCTTATAAACTCGCAGAACAGAACTTCATCGAAGGCGGAAATAACCGCATAATCCTTGCAACTGACGGTGACCTCAACATTGGTAAGTCGTCGGAATCCGATCTTACGAAGCTTATTGAGAAAAAGCGCAAGAGCGGGGTATATCTTTCGGTTCTCGGTTTTGGAACAGGCAATTACAAAGATAACAGACTTGAGGCACTTGCTGACAACGGCAACGGAAACTACAGCTACATCGACTCTGTTGACGAGGCACGCCGTGTACTCGTAGAAGAGATGGGCGGTACACTTTACACTATCGCCAAAGACGTCAAGATACAGGTAGAATTCAATCCCGCACAAGTCAAGAGTTACCGTCTTATAGGTTATGATAACAGACTTATGGAAGCGGAGGACTTCTACAACGACGAAAAGGACGCAGGCGAGGTCGGTGCAGGTCACAGTGTGACAGCGCTTTATGAGGTTGAACTTAACGGCAGTGACGGTACTTATCACGGTATCGACCTTGAATTTGCCGACGAGCATGAATCAGCAACAGCGCCTTCGGAAGAGGGAAGCAGACAGGAACTGATTAAATTCTCACTCGCGTACAAGGACATCGACACTGACGAGGAAGTATACTCTTCCAATCTCTACGGCATGGAGAAGTATAACAAAAAGCCAACACAGGGTATACTTCTTGCAGGGGCAGCAGCTGAATTTGCAATGCTGCTGAAAGATTCCGAGTTCAAGGGTACAGCTTCATATGATTACATTATTGAGACAGCCGAAAAAATCGGCGGCAAGAACGAGAAGATAAACGAACTTCGTGAACTTGCTGAAAAAGCGGCAGAAATACAGTAAAGACAGAAACGTCCAAGGGAAATCCCTTGGACGTTTGAGTTTGCTTCCGTGTGAAATTGGTTGAAAAATCAGTTTTCCTTAACGAGTTTGCGCATGAAAACGAGGTCATAGGTGGTAATAGCGCCGTCGTTGTCGAGGTCACCAGCCTGCCAGTTGTAGAGGTTGTCCCTTGCACCGAGGAGGTAGCGTTCAAGCATTACGAGGTCAGCAACACCGAATCCGCCGTCATTGTTGACGTCTCCCACTACTGCTTCAACATCATCGGGGTTAGCGGGTTCGAGTATGAATTTCTGCGTGATATCGCCGTTATACTCGTTCTGGGATACAGTGCCTGTTGATTCATTATATGTAAAGCAGAACTTGTAATCTGTAGCACCTGTGAGAATGGAATAGGTGCCGTCTTTATTGCAGATAAATTTAATATCAGCTTCCGTATTTTTGCTGACGCTTCTGAATAATAATTCTGAGTTGCCGGTTAAATTTGATTCATCAGGGGCAACAAGCAGAGGAATAAAAGGAATAGCGCCTTTATACATCGGCTGAGTTAAGTAGTATGATTCTTCGGAAGACCCCGCCATATTAAGTGTCCATTTTTTTGGCTTTGAAGCTGCTGCAAGTTCATTTTTAGAGCCGAGACCGATGTAATTTCCGGTACCGGCTTCTCTTATCACGTAAGGAACACCGGCAGTTATTTTGGGGCAAACCGGAGTTATATTCCAAAGCTGACACTCATACTCGTGGTAAGCGTACTGGTTTACGTTTCCGCCGTTTTCCTTTGACCACTCAAATACGTCGAGAGCGCCCTTACCATTCGAGCATTTTGAAACGATTCCGTAGTTCATACCGCTCTTGACGATTTTGAAGAGCTGGTTGTCAGCACCGGTATATGTCTGTAATTCGACATTTGTAGCGTCTGCGGCAGTATCGGAAGCGACTGCGATGCACTTAGTCTCATCGCCGACCGAGACTATCCTGCACCACTCGTCATCGACTGCGGTGATTCTCCACTGCTGAGCCCATAACTTGTTGAAGTCCCACTGCTGTATATTGGTACCCTCATCGAGTTTGCCGTTGGGGAGGTCGATAGCGAGACCGCTGTTGACGTTGGTGATAAAGTAGGGGATACCGCTGATAAGTGATGTGCCGCTCAGTCTGTATGAAGCGCCGGCATCTCCGAGGGTATCTCCTGCAACGACCATATCCGCGCTTGTATTAGTATAATCAGCAATGCCGGACTTTCCGCTTCCGTTGTATTCGGTAGTTTTCGCGCCCCACACAGTGTGGTTATTGTTTCCGACGGCTGTAAACGACATTACCATTTTGCCGGTTTCGTCCTTAGCGGCGAGGAAGTAACCCTTATAAGCCGCACCGCCGATATTGAGGTCAACAGCTGAGGTTGCGGCATCCTGCTTCCATGTACCGCTGACAGCACCGGAGATAGTTCCGTTTTCGTTGAGAGAAATGTTCTTATATCCGATTATCTTGCCGTCTGTAGCAGTACCGTGGTCGATGAATTCGTAATCTCCGGCGATATCGGCAGTATTGTAGCCGCTTGCGGAAATCTCGTCGCCGCTGTACTCAAAAGGAGCGACGACAGGCCAGCCGTCTTCGTTGAAATACATTGAATGAACGCGGACTTCGTGGTATTCGCTTCCGTCGTCGAAACGAGCGTGGTAGAAGAGGTACCATTTACCGTCGTCGTCGCGGAGGACGGAGTTGTGTCCGCAAGCCATATAAGCCTTGTTCAGCGAGCTGAATTTATAGTTGCCCATAACTTTTAAGCCTGTAGCGTCGAGGTTGGGATTTGTCGGAAGGACTGCTGTATTTCCGGCAGGGTCCTTGAATGGGCCGAGTGGACTTGTCGAGCGGAAAACTCGCATATTGTAGCCGCCGTCGGAGAAGAGACCGCCGTAGGTGACCCACAGGTAGTAGTAGCCGGTATCGGCGTTGTATTCGATGAACGGACCTTCGCCGGATTTACCGTATCCGCCGGATATTTTCGTACCGAAGTAGCTGTCGACCATACGTCCGTCGGAGGTTTTTCCGCTCTTGGGGTGAATGAGGTAGCCGGTTTTGGGGTCAACTTCAAGTGTGAAGATACCGCCTGACCATGAGCCGTAGCACATGTACATCTTGCCGTCAGTATCGTAGTAGATATTAGGGTCGATAGCGTTGGGGAAGAGCTGATTATTGTAGTTGTTATTGTTGAACCAGCTGTTGTTGAAAGTCACCTGACCAGCGGCGATAAGCTCATCTACGTTGGTGGAGGTGTATTTTCGGTTGACATTTTTAGTATCACTTGTCGCGTAGCTGTCGTTATTCGTGAAACCGGAGTATATCAGGGTATCGACGAAGGTATACGGACCCTCGATATTTTTCGATGCCGCAAAGCCGATTACCGAGCGCATATACGTTGAAGAGGTGCAGAAGTACATAAGGTATGCACCCTTTGAGCCGTCGGAGTTGATATATTCGGGATTCCACACAACATCGGGTGCCCATACTGCAAAGCCGCCCTTACAGTCTTCGAGGTCTTCGCCAGCCCATGCAAAGGCTTTTTTCAGATTCTGTGAGAGGTTGCCGAATTCGACGTTATTGGTCTTGGCATAGCCGTTTGTGAAGGTTTTCCAGTTTTGAAGGTCAGTAGTTTTAGCGGCATCGATGTGAGAGCCGAAAACGTAATAGGTCTGTCCGTCCTTGATGATAGATGGGTCGTGGACGGAAACTCTTGTGCCTGCCGCGTCCGCAATATCAGAGGGGACACTGCTTACAGCGGCACTTCCGCAAACGAGACAGCCTGCAAGGACAAGTGAAAGTAGATGTTTGATTTTCATATAATACCTCCTGTGATTTTTCATAAATTACGTCATTTTACATTATATCAGATAAACCGTTTCAAAACAATGGCATATTGTACTCAAATCATTGCATTTTGAGCTATTTTTACACTACAGAAGAAAGAAGACCGTACGGAATGTGTAAAATAATGTTGAAAAATAAAAAAATTATAATATGATACTTGATATTTATTTTTTAATATGATATAATGAATGCAAAAGCATTCATTATAGTTTATCTTAATGCCCTTGCAGATACGCAAATCGGAGATTTGCTCCCTGCACATCGGGCAATTATATCATAACGCTTCGCTTTTATGATATAATGCTGTTATATAATATTTTGTATTATTATTGGGAGGTTTATATTATGGCAAATTGCTACAAATGCGGTACTGAGTATACCGGAAAATTCTGCCCTAACTGCGGTGCAAGCGCTGCTGCTCAGCAGATGGGACCCACAATGCCCGCTCCTCAGCCTCTTTACAACAACGTTTCTGTTGTTCAGCCTACAAACACAACAAGTGTACTTGGCTGGATAGGCTGGATGTTTCTTTGCGGATGTCTTCCTTTGCTTGGAGTTATAATCATGGCTCTCGCAGCTAATGACCCGTCTGCTAAGAACTTTGCGAAGGCTCAGCTCCTCATAATGGCTATATGTGCTATTATAGGTGTTGTTATAGTGCTTATTGCGATGCTCGTACCTGCACTTGCAGTCGGAATGAATCAGTAAAAATATAATACATATATGAAAGCGCACAAGCCTGAAACTTGTGCGCTTTTTAATATAATTTGCACGACGGATTATGCCGGACGGCTTGCAAGTTTGCTGTCAATAATCGTCAAGAAAATGGTGACGGTCGTCACCGTTATGGTATGAGATGAGAGTACGCAGGTCTACGTTTTCGGGACTGCGGAAAATGTTCATCTCAACTGCCGGATTCGTCTTTTTCAGCTGTGCGATAAGAGCCTTTATTTCGGCACGTTTTGAGCTTCCTTCGCCCTTTTTCTCCGTAACTCTGCACGCACAGCGTATGAAGCTGAGCGAGTTGTATTCGCACCACTTTATAATATCTGCCTCGCGGACAAGGTACAGCGGACGTATCAGCTCGACTCCTTCGTAGTTTTCACTGCGAAGTTTCGGCATCATAGTCTGCATCTGCGAGCCGTAAAGCATTCCCATGAGGATAGTTTCTATAACGTCGTCGAAGTGGTGACCGAGTGCGATTTTGTTGCATTTCAGCTCCTGCGCGGTCTTGTAAAGCCAGCCGCGGCGGAGTCTTGCGCAGAGGAAGCAGGGGTGCTTCTGTTCTTTTTCGGCGGATTCAAATATGCGGGTGTGGTATACTTTTGCCGGTATACCGAGCAATGCGGCATTGTCGAGTATCTTCTGCATATTTTCGGGAGAGTAGCCGGGGTCCATAATTACATACTCGACCTCGAACGGTATCTCCTGATTCCGGTGCAGACGCGCTATGCACTGTGCCATAAGCATTGAGTCCTTTCCGCCGGATATACAGACCGCTATGCGGTCGCCGGGGTTGATAAGCTCATAGTCACGCACTCCGCGGCGGAATTTGGTCCATATGCTCTTGCCAAACTGCGAGGATATGGAGTCGCTTATGATGTTGTTCATGAGAGCTCCTTTCGGGTTATTAGTTCATATCGCCAATGTGCAGTATATCGAATACGTTATTGCCTTCAAAATCGCTGATTATCGCTTTCGGAAGCAACGCTCTGCACTGCTGTTCATCAGCCCATAAAAATGCCTGATGTTCAAAGCTGAGACTTACAGTGCTTTCAGATGTTTCACACAGGTATACTATCAGCAGATCGGGTATATCTCCGCTTCTGTCTGATAATGATATGTAGGCTATTTTTTCTATCCTGATATCTGTAATGCCGGTTTCTTCTTTTATCTCCCTCTTTGCGGCAGTTTCGGGAGTTTCGCCGGATTCGATGTTTCCTCCTGCGTTTTCCCATGTGCCGGCACCGATGTCATCATTTTTGCATCGCTGTACCAAAAGAAGCCTGTTCAGCTCTCTATTATGAATAATACATTTTACTATTACTTTTGCTGTCATTCTCAGCCCTCCCTTGTACTGTCCTAAGTTGTATTTCAGTAATATTATAAGTCAAAGCGGGAGAGATTGTCAATAGAGAGGTTCACTGCATGGCAATGCAGACAAAAGATTGTTAAAAAAACGTCATTTTTGTACGTTTTTACGATTTTATCCGCTTTTTTAGTGATATAGCTTGATATTTTCTTCCGGTATGCTATAATAATAACATGAGGTGCTGTATTTCACAGCCTATCCGTATTATTTGGAGGTTTTACTATGGCAGATAATAAAAGCGGAAAGAAGATAACTATTCTCGGTGCCGGAAATGTCGGCGCTACAGTTGCATATACCTTTGCCGTTGCAGGAACCTGTTCCGATATCGTGCTCATCGATATCAACAAGGAAAAGGCTAAGGGCGAAGCTATGGACATTCGTCAGGGTGTTTCGTTCAGCCACAATATCGAAGTCTTCGACGGTACTTACGACGATGCGGCAGGTTCTGATATCATCGTTGTTACTCTCGGTCTTGCTCGTAAGCCCGGTCAGACTCGTCTCGACCTCGCTCAGGCTAACGTTAACATTATCAAGGACGTTATGCCCCGTGTTGCTAAGGCTGCTCCTGACGCTATATATGTCGTTGTCAGCAACCCTGTTGACATCGTTACTTATACAATTTTACAGTGCACCGACCTCTCACCTCAGCAGGTAATTGGTTCGGGTACTGCTCTCGATACTTCACGTCTCCGTTCAAGTATCGCTGACCACGTTGGTCTCAGCCCGAACAGTATCCACGCTTACGTTTTCGGTGAGCACGGCGATACTTCCATGATTCCGTGGTCTATCACCAATATCGCCGGTATCAGCATGGAAGAGTACTGCGCTGCTCAGGAACACCACGATATCAACGAGGACGAGATAATTGATGAAGTCCGCAAGGCTGGCGGTGAGGTTATCAAGAGAAAGGGCGCTACTTTCTACGCTATCGCTCTCACTGTTAACAAAATCTGCGACAATATCCTCCGCGATTCAAACAATATCATGACCGTTTCTACTCTTATCAAGAACAGATACGGCATCGACGGTGTATGTCTCAGTCTTCCCGCTGTTATCGGTGCAAACGGCATCGAGCGCGAGGTTTCTCCTAACCTCACAGACGGCGAGATAGAGAAGCTTCAGGCAAGTGCAAAGGCTCTCAAAGACGTTATTGACCAGTTGGAATTCTAATGATTTGACATCGTGAAAAGCCGGTTTTGAAGCAAAAATATGCGGGCGCACATCAGAGTGCTTCCCTTAGCGGATTGTGGGCTACCGAGCCGTAAAGTTACGGCATTATATCTGGTATCATGCGAAACCGTCAAAGGGGACTCAACCTTGTGCGCCCATGCTTGCTATACGGTGCTTTTGACGGTTTATGTCCGCTTGTACAGTTTTTTTATTCGCAGTCTCAATTTATAAGCTCCCTTTTGGGAGCTTTGCGTTTATTAGGAGGTATTTTATGAGCCTTAATGATACTCCGTCAGGAGAGAGAATCCACATCGGCTTCTTCGGCAGAAGAAATGCCGGAAAATCAAGTCTCGTCAACGCTGTTACAAATCAGGAGCTTGCTGTTGTTTCAAGCGTGAAGGGTACCACTACCGACCCCGTTTACAAGGCTATGGAGCTTCTGCCGCTCGGCCCTGTCGAAATTATTGACACTCCCGGTTTCGACGATGTGGGTGAACTCGGTGAGCTGAGAGTCAGAAAAACCCGTCAGATACTCGCGAAAACTGATGTGGCTGTTCTTGTAGTTGACAGTAATGAGGGCATTTCTGCGTGCGATAATGAGCTTATTCAGCTCTTCAGCGAACGCAGTGTGCCGTATATTATAGCGTATAATAAGTCCGATATTTCCGGCAGTGAGGTCTGTACGGAGAATGGGATATCGGTCAGCGCCGCCCGAAAAATCGGCATCGAACAGCTTAAAGATAAAATCGGCTCACTTGCTGAAAATTCCGTCTGCGAACGACGTATCATCGGCGATTTGCTGTCGGCAGGGGACATGGTTGTCCTCGTTACTCCGATAGATGCGTCCGCCCCTAAGGGTCGTATGATTCTCCCTCAGGTGCAGACTCTCCGCGATATCCTCGATGCCGACGCGGAGGCGGTTTTTACTAAGGAAACTCAGCTCGCAGATACTCTCGCGTCTCTCGCAAATCCGCCTGCTATGGTCGTTACGGATAGTCAGGCTTTCGCTATGGTCAGCAGGATTGTGCCCGAAAATGTACCGCTTACGTCGTTTTCGATTCTTATGGCGAGATATAAGGGCTTCCTCGAAACTGCCGTAAAGGGTGCGGCGGCAATAAAAAGCCTTCGCGATGGCGACACCGTCCTCATATCCGAGGGCTGTACCCATCACCGTCAGTGCGGAGATATAGGCAGTGTAAAGCTTCCGGCTCTGCTGAAAAAGTATACTGGAAAATCCCTGAATATCGAGCTTTCAAGCGGAAGAGACTTCCCCGAAGACCTCTCGCGCTTCGCTCTCGTTATCCATTGCGGAGGCTGTATGCTCAACGAGAGAGAAATGCTCCACCGCAAAAATATCGCTGAAGTTGCAGGAGTGCCGTTTACGAATTACGGCACAGCTATCGCTTGCATGAACGGTATCCTGAAACGCAGTCTCGGAGTTTTCCCCGACCTTTCTAAGGAGCTTGACTGATGAAGCGGCGTATCATTTATGCGGCAATTTTTGTGGCTCTCGTTGCTGTTGAGGTCGTGATCGCTATCACTCAGCACGACAACTTCATTCGCTACTACGGCGGTGATGTCATCGTCATGTGGGCACTGTACTGCCTTGTGCAGGCGGTACTCGGCGGCGAAAATAACCACTATGCCGTCAATATCGGGTTGCTTGCCTTCGCTTTTGCCGTCGAGTTTATTCAGAAATGGGGATTCATTGATAAGTTCGGTATCGAAAATCACTTTCTGCGCGTTCTTATCGGTACAAGCTTCGCAGTCGAAGACCTTCTCAGCTACCTCGCAGGTACTCTCATTGCCTGTGCGGGAGTATGGACGTATAACAGGCGGAGGAAGAATAAGAATGAATAAAACGAGCCGGACGCGATTGCGTTCAGCTTTCATTGGTACTGCTTGTTTCGATAATAGAGCTTAACAATAATAAAAAGAAATAACCGCCCTGACTCTCACATAAGGGCGGCTATTCTTATTAGTTTAACAATGTGAAGAGGGAGAACCGCTTATCGCAGTGCCCTCTTTATTTATATTTATACCATGGTTTCGTAAAAAGTCAGCAGGTTTTGAGCGCATTAATTTGAGTTTATATGCATCAGGCGATGGATATTGTGTATAGTTATTCATGTCATGTAGAATAATTATGAGAAAAATGAATATTTATACGAAAACTATTGACATTGTTCTTCACAGGTGTATAATATTATTATCACGTATATTCACACCGGCTACGGTGTTTATAAAATCAGGAGGTATTTCATCATGGCTAAAAAAGAAGTTAAAAAGGTTGTTCTTGCTTATTCGGGCGGTCTTGATACATCTATTATCATTCCGTGGCTTAAGGAAAACTACAATAACCCCGAGATAATCGCTGTTTCCGGTGACGTTGGACAGGGTACAGAGCTCGACGGTCTTGAGGAGAAGGCTATTAAGACTGGCGCTTCAAAGCTTATCATTGCTGACCTCAAGGAAGAGTTCATTCAGGATTACGTTTATCCTACTGTTCAGGCAGGCGCTATCTATGAGAACAGATATATGCTCGGTACTTCTTTCGCTCGTCCGATCATCGCTAAGAGAATCGCTGAGATCGCTCTCGCTGAGGGCGCTGACGCTATCTGCCACGGCTGTACCGGTAAGGGTAACGATCAGGTTCGTTTCGAGCTCGCTATCAAGGCTTTCGCTCCTGATATGACTATCATCGCTCCCTGGAGAGAATGGGAACTCAAGTCCCGTGACCAGGAGATCGACTACGCAGAGGCTCACAATATCCCACTCAAGATAAGCCGTGAGACTAACTACTCCAAGGATAAGAACATCTGGCACCTTTCTCATGAAGGTCTCGACCTTGAGGATCCCGCTAATGAGCCTCAGTACGAGAAGAAGGGCTTCCTCGAAATGGGCGTTTCTCCTATCGACGCTCCTGACAAGCCCACTTATATCACTATCCACTTCGAGAAGGGCGTTCCTACTCAGCTCGACGGCAAGACCCTCAACGGCGTTGAGATGGTTTCTGCTCTTAACAAGCTCGGCGGTGAGAACGGTATCGGTCT
>Ga0256407_10012533_pt1 | contig 11510 bp, 14 predicted proteins | sample RumenRJG_04DNA_FD_193489 | JGI IMG/M metagenome (GOLD analysis project Ga0256407, IMG submission 193489) | Bovine rumen microbial communities from Lethbridge, Alberta, Canada - RJG_04 | ecosystem: Host-associated > Mammals > Digestive system > Stomach > Rumen | place: Canada: Alberta... | reverse complement strand
GGCATCATGAAAGATATGCTATGACGAGGATTTGGGCTTCAGATTTTCCTGTCACGAATTATCCTGAATTATTAGGTTGGTTACCTAATCTGCTATATTTTTAATAAAAATTTTCGATTTTTTTATAGATAAAATAAAAGGTTAGGCGAACACGCCTAACCTTTATTAACTGTTCCTTATATCACTTGCATCCACGAAGATGAAATGAACTCATTTCAGGTTACTCGCGCCGTCAGCAATCGATAGATTCTTCGAATTATCATAAATCTGAATCAACTTCGAGCTAACTCTAAGAATTATAGAAAACAACAAAATCAAGTTCATTTAATGTCCTATCTTATAATACCTTTGAAAATATTTTTTAAAGTTTCATTAGCAAGTTCGTTCACGAGGTTCGAACCTTTTACATCAACATCTTGTGTCATTTCAAGCAGTTTGTATGCATAAGCTCTCTCGTCATCATTTAAGATACCTCCCTTTACAATGAAATACTGCGCGAACTGATACACCAACCCATCAAGACGACACCTCTCTCCCATCAACCATGCCAACCTGGTAGTCTTATTCATGTTAGACCACTGAGAATGAATGCTATCTATTTCTTGAAAAAGGTTGGTGGTCATAATTCTATTCGAGTAATAATTATTCTTCAAATGACATTTTCTATGTCGTAATTGAGTTCTCTTTATTATTCTACCATTCTCTTTAATATCGGTAATCCCCTTTAACCCTCAAACATCACTGTGTCAGGCGCCAATACCTCGACTCCATGCCATACTCCTTTAGGAATGTGATAACCATAATTTCCTGCCGAAGGATTAAGAACACATTCTTCTATGATGTTCTTTTCGTAATCATAAATAGTTAGCTTTAACTTCCCTCCAACCTCTATCATCGTCTCTGCTGTGTCCCGATGTCTTTGGATTGGGACAATTGTCCCTGGCTCCATGGCATTGAACATCCTCTGCACCTTATCTTCCAATGACTCGTGCAGATTGTAGTTCATCCGCAATCTCGGATTTGCTTTTGCCTCCTCAGAAACTTTATTTAGGAGTTTGTCATCGATAAGCATAAAGATGTAAGATGGAAGAGGGAAGAGGGAAGATGGTAGAGGGCAGAGGGAAGATGTTACTTTGAGTAGTTTATAAATCAAGAAGAAAAGCCATCTTACTCTCGGATTTGAGTGCTCTTTAATTACTCTATCGTTCTCTTTATATAACCAATCAAGAGAGTAAGATGGATTTATGTTTTGTATAAATGATAACTTCAATTATGATGATATACGCAAATTAAAATCACAAGTAATCCTCAATTCAATCGAAATTCAAAACCCACCCTACTCCCTTAATCAAATCTATTATATTCGGGATTGGAAACAAATTTAATTAATACTCGAGTTGAGAGTAAGGTGGTTAGACCCTCTCGGTCCCCCTGCTTAGGGGGAAGACTCAGACCCTCTCTAATCCCCCTGCTTAGGGGGAGGAACGGAGCCCTGTAAATTAAACATTATTCGCATTATCTAAAAGCCCCCCTCTAATCCCCCTGCTTAGGGGGAGGACTTGCGGGTCCCGAAAATGGTTAAAGGAAAACCTCGGCCCTAAAACCTTCGAATAGAAATCGATTGTAAAAAACTGGTTCAAGCCATTTCGAAACAATCCGGATAGCGTACCTCTCGCAATCGAAAGTCGAAATCAAACCTTGATTCGTTGAATGGTGAATAAACCTCATCGGTCATCTCCAACATACCAGTCATACTCTGTGCAACACTATCTAATACTGTTGGATTAAAAGTTTCACGCCAAGAAAACACGGCGTAACGTTCCTTCAGAGTTTCAAGATGACTGCGTACATCTGGGTTTGTATGCAATAAAGTAAGAGTGTTACGCAACTGACTGCGGGCTTTTTGACGTTTGTCTTTAATATAATTGAAAGATGTACAAGTCATCTCGACAAGAGCTACGGCCTGTCCACTTTCCAACATATAATCGCATGTTTCTCCAACTTCCTCTTGTACATAGCTGAACACTTGGGCTAAATTCACCACATTTGTAATCTTATTTGAATGCACCTTGAGTTGCTCTCGGTTAGCCAAATGAATATTGCAGACAAAATGGCAACCTCGGCAAGCACTGATATCGACAAGAGAGAAATAATCCTGATATGTACATTCATCCACTTGGAGAAACACTCCATGCTTCTTTGGAAACGAAGCATAGAAATGTGCTTCAAATAACTCTTTTAGCATAGAACTATACTCCTAACACCTTTCTGTATTCATTAAGCATATAGCGCATCGCTTCTACAAGATCTTCAGCATTAATGCTATATTCACCTGTTTGTTTATTTTGCTGCATTAAATCAGTGAGGTAGCCATCGTTTGTGACATGCACACTGAGATCGTCAGGATTCAATTGGACCCCATCATTCACATGTTTATAATAACGCGCAATAAGGACATTCAAATAGTTGAGTATAAATGGACTATGCGTTGTTATAGTACAACCATGCTTACGACCTGAGGAGCAAAGCCTAAAAATGGTTTCCAATAATGCAACTTGTGTGAATGGATAAAGGTTTTGTTCCGGCTCTTCTATAATGAATGTAGTCCGGTTTGGTATTAGCAAACGATTACATGCTTCCTCATATGACTTGAAAATCTCAACAGCTCGAGGCACATTGCGATGTAGTTCGTCATTGAATCGGTTAACCAAATTATATACATCCTCTTCGCGAAAACCTGGTTGATACTGTGTCAATGCGACCTCTCGTGTCAATGCAGATCGCATTTTCTTTACTTTGGTATCTTGGTCGAAAGAATTCTTAAAATCATATTCTGTGAAATACTGATCGCTATAATATTGTAACATCACAAGCAAAGGTGTGAGCGACTGAAGTCCACTAGACGAATTGCTTAATGATATATCATAAGACTTGCCATTTATATGTTGAATACGATCATTCTTCGTTGTCTTATCAGCATCGTAATAATATTGAACGCCCAATTCTAAGACATTTGTCTTGTTCTGTGAAGTATAAAACTCACGCGCACGATACCAATCAAAAAGAAAACTGCGCAAGTTGGTAGTGTTGAACTCATACCCTTTCAGCTCTGGAAGAGTCACCATATTACGTTCAGCCGGAATATAACAAATCTTTTGGCGGTAATATGGAACATCACGCTTTAAATGTATTTGTAAATCCTTATGCTCGTAAATAATATCAATATAATCAGTTTTATAACAGATATAAGAATCATTATCCTGGTCAAAATAGTCTTCCATTTTATGGAAACTCTCAACCAAAGACTTAAAATCAGCACCAGAGCCCACAGCTTTCTCATTACGAGTAGTTTCAATTTCTTTTTCTACCCACTCACATGTGCTCAATATTTTTGCAATGGTACTCTTGCCGCTGCTCTGGGGTCCTATGATAAAGTTGAATCGCTTCAGTTCAATATCCACATCCTTGATGGGACCTATATTTCGTATGACAAGATGTTTCATCGTAAAAATATTTAAATTAGACCTTCTAATCTCACTACTTAGGGGGAAGAACGGAGCCCTCTAAATTAAACATTATTGTATTTATAGTAATATCTAAAAGACCCCCTCGGTCCCCCTGCTTAGGGGGAGGACTTAGACCCTCTCTAATCCCCCTGCTTCGGGGAATGAATATTGTCCAATAATTGGCTTATAGTCTTTATTGTTGATTCTATATTGAGTATGACTTCTTCATTCGAGAAGCGGATCACCTTATAGCCCATATCCTCTAACCATTGTTGACGAACAGCGTCGTCTTCGTGTTGAGTACGTTCAGAATGATAACCACCATCAACCTCAATAACAAGTTGCCTGTCTCTACAAAAGAAATCTACGATATAATCACCTATGATATGTTGACGTAGGAACTTGTGCCCAAGTGCATTCCCCTTCAGATACTTCCATAGAGCTGATTCTGCTTCCGTCATGTATCTTCTGTTCTCCTTTGCGAAAGCCTTAAGGAGATTATATTTATCAGGAGAAGCGGTGTGCCAATTCATAATGAAGACCTTGACCCTCTCTAATCCCCCTGCTTAGGGGGAAGAACTGAGTCCGAGGAGTAATACTAAAATCTGGGTACTCGTTCTATATAACTTCAATTGATATGGGCCTGAAATCTTATAGAGAGGATTTGTGTATTCTTTTGAATGGTAAAAAGGAGATATGGACTAATGCAGATTGTCACTGTTGATCCGAACTAGTATTACTATTATTCCTTTTTTGGTTAATATTTATTGTCCCATTCGCTTGGAAAACGTTACTGTTGTCTGCTTTATTAACTGACTGTTTATTGCTATTTTTATTCTTTGCAAATAAGCCAATAATCGCTGCAATTATCACCGCACAAGCACCGATTATTTCACCAATATACTCTTTCATATTTTCCCTTTATTTATAGAAATCACGTAATGGGAGAGCCGTGTCTTTAGTTACCTTAATAATCATTCTTCTTCCAATGTATGTTCCAACAGGTGATAAATCCAATGTCAATAATTCTTCTTTATCCAGATATTCAAAAGCATATTTCCAGTTATCATTTAACGAAATAAGATAATTTCTAATTTCTAAATCGTTAAAAGGTCTGAACAATTCTATCAGTTTTTCAATCAGGGGTAGTTTCTCAAGCTTATCACTTTTTTTTAGCACCTCTTCTAAATACTTTTTCTCACTATACAATAAATGAATACTATTAATTCCACCTTCATTTCTCGCATATACTAAACGATTCAATACTGTAGAAAAATCTGAATTATCACTACAATATTGTTTATATATTTCTGCCGATATAGAGTGTCTGAATATTAGATTATAATTGTTTTTTATGTCCACTAAGACTTTTTTATGATGCTTAGTTCCAGGAAGAAGAGAACAACAATTTAACAATTTCAAGTAATGAATATCAATTTGTGATATTTCTTGGAGATGTTTAAACATATGTGCTTTATTTCGCAAATAATCAATAACCAAAATAGAATTTCCACTTTTAATTATTCTACGCGTGGTTAAAGCCCCAAGAAAAAAAGCTTGTGAAACAGAAAGATTTGGTAGTATTTTTATACTTTGGTCAATGAGGTACTGTTCAATGCTATTCTCCTCTACTTTTAATCTTTCAATAAATAGGTCAATTAATTCCTCTTTTGTTTCACTATTATCAGACTTAGCGTATTCATTTATAGTCTCATGCAAGGATAGTTGTAATTTTGGTAATTTGAGCTTGTCAATTTTTTCTTGGGCATTCTCTAGTTTTTCTATTCGATTAACTAATCCATTTTGGAAAGAATTAACTTCTTTCTTATATGAATCTAGAGCTTCTTTCGTCACAATGTCCAACTCTTGTCTTACAACATCTTGGCAAATATCTTTTACATCTTTATATCCTAATCCAGTATTATAGATATTACCATTAGCTTGTTGAACCAATGAGTTACTTGTGTTTGAAATCTCTTGCTTATTTTGTTCTAACATAATGAGAGCAGGTGAAATGCAGGTTTAAAATACCTCATTTGTGTTCCGTAAAAGTGCCAAATAAGACCTTTGAACGAATTGTATTATAGTCTTTTAAAAACTGATTAGCAATGAAACAGATTTGAAATGTTGTTCATTGAAAACAATGTTGGGAAACTTAATCAAGGCAATATAGAAGCTATTTGATATCCTCTTTGGGCAACTATTTGATGTATTATATTAATATACTTCATTTTTTTCGGGCACCAACATTATTCTGTAATAATTCGCTGATCTATAATAAACATCAGATGGCTTAAGATAACTAAAATACGCAGAGCATCATCAATTGAAATTATCTCAATTTCATGAGCCTTGGGGTTACGAATACCGGACATAACACCTGCAAAAATATCCATATAACCTCTTTGTGTATCTTTCCCTGTCTTGGATGATAATGGAGCTACACAAATTATTGGATGCTCAGGGGAGAAGGCTTTACGCATTAAATTTGCTCCATCAAGCTCTTCTGAAGTATTATCAAGAACAATATTCTTAACTCTTGAATTCAATGCCTTACAAGCCGCTTCAACTGCATCAGCATAATAGCCATCCTTTATTCTATTTCTGGAAACCTCTGATATAGATGGATGTATTAATGTCCAAATATCGCTATAAATCTTTTCGCTATTATTCGATTCAAATTTATCAGAAAAACCGGGTTCCTGTTCAATTATTCCAATAGTCTGCATAATCACATCAGATAAATAACCATAGATGTCAAGACCATAAGGTGGGTCAAATAATAGATCAAAAGGATTTACATTTCGTAATAGATAGCCACCAGTCATCGCAGGTGGTGCGACATCCAAATAACGCAATGTGCCAGCTTTTATGAGAATTCGCTGCACTGCAAATCGATTCTTATTAAGGAAATCCCTGCTCTCTTCATCAAAAAAAGGTGAAGATTTGATTTTCAGAAGGTAATTCCTATACTCCTTCAATAGCTTAATGATTTCCTTATTCGTCATTATTAAATCTATTTAATGCAAGAATAATAAGTAAAAACTGTAATGTTGTTGATTAAGACCTCTCCAGTCCCTAAATTATAAGGAAGAGCTGCGTCCTGTAAAAGGCTAGCATAGAAAGGGTAATACACCGTCCGTTTTATCATAGTTATTTCGCCAGAATGCCTGACAGGTTACTTTCCATTATAGTTGCATTTGGCGCATACTTGTCTCGTAAAGAAGCCACAATTGCTCTTTGAGAATCTGTGGCTAGAGGGCTTAAAGTAATTGATAATTTATCAAAAGCTTTAGGATTAAGCTGCATATCATAGTATGAAAAACCTAATTCCTTGTTACTTTTTATAGCCTGAACAGATAATAGGAGTTCCCTGTCAAAATCAGCAGTATTAAATGCCGACGCGGGATTACCAGGCATAAAATTCAATACGAAACGGGATTCTTCTTGGAAAGCCCATCTTTTATGCTTATACCTACCAACTTCCGAAAAATTTATAGTTATTGGACCTTCAGCTCCATGATGTGAATCTGGTAAATGTATAACATTTTCCGCTAATTCATGAGTATTATCAACGTAAATCACTTTCCTATAGAATTTACAAGCCTCATAATCTGGAGTTAAGAATGGGGGCGTGAAATCGCTTTGCTGAAACTGGACCTCTGGGGGAAATAACGGTTCTAATCTTCCTCCCATAGAAACAGCTTTTAGTCCATTGAACTCAAAATCATCATAATTATATGTCTTAAATAAATTATCACGTGGTATCTTCAGTCGTACGCCCCAGCTTTTATTGGTATACATTTTCCACATTGGAATACTTTCTTCGTCTGTTTCTGTCCAACATGACACAAATGTATACGGTCCAAGGTTAATCCCCTTTGAGATAAAAACGCTTTCCTCTTTATCATCAACTCTGTCAAGTCGATTAAAACGTATTGTTTTATTTTTTAATATTAACGCTAAAACGTCAATATTAGTATAATGATGTATAAACATCTATATCGAATGATTGTCCCTGGCTCCATCGCATTGACATCCTCTGCACCTTGTCTTCCAAAGACTCATGCAGATTGTAGTTCATCCGCAGTCTCAGACTTATCTTCGCCTGCTCAGATACTTTATTTAGCAGGTTGTCGTCAATTAGCATAATGAAGGGAGAAGAAAGAGGTTAGAGGGAAGATGGTAGAGGGAAGAGGGAAGATGGTAGAAGGTTGAGGGAAGATGGGGCTTGGGGCAAACAAACATCATACTGCTTATCTCAATTCGAATCCACTGAAGTATCAAAACTCTTTGTCTGTCCAGGACCTATTTCTCAGTCTAGGGGAGGAACTGAGTCCAAATTGAATCAAATGTCAATATATATCTCAAGGAGACGGGACTTCCCATTTACCGGGATGACATCATAATCCGCAATTGAAGCAGGAATCAAAACTGAAGAACCTTTCTTCAAGGTCGTTTTTTCATCTGTGCCTCTTTCACAAATCACACAATCGCCGTCCATACACATGGAAATGACAAAACTATCATAACTGAGCATATTGCGATGGATGGGCTTGGTCAAATCCATCAAGCTCACACTAAAATCGGGATAATCGATCAACTTAACTGCACAATTATCCTTCCTGTCATAATCGATTCGATTATTTCCAACATGAAAATTAAGTGCCTCTGCTGCAAGTTCAGTATGAAGTTCACGCGGTTTACCGTCTAATCCTGGACGATTGTAATCATAAATGCGATAGGTCACATCTGAGGACTGCTGCACTTCAGCAACCATAATTCCTCCACATAATGCATGAACACATCCTGCAGGAATAAAGAATACATCACCAGGCTTCACCTTATGATCCGCAAGAACCTCAGTAATTGTACCCTCTGCTATACGGCGATGGTATTCCTCTAAAGAGATCTCTCTATTGAAACCCACAATTAAGTGACTATCGGCATCCGCATCGATGACATACCACATCTCGGCCTTTCCCCTCTTGCCATATAAACGTTGCGCCATTTCCTCACCGGGATGCACCTGAATGCTCAAATCTCTCTTTGCGTCCAGGAACTTCACCAATATTGGCAGTTTTCCCTGATATTTTTCGTTGACAGCCTTTCCCAATATCTCATTAGGATATTCTTCTATCAGAGAAACCAGATCCCTCCCCTTCCAAATACCATTGCTTACAATACTTACATTAGTAGGTATCGCACTCACCTCCCAGCTCTCCCCTATCGGTTCATCAGTCGGCTCCAGTCCTTTAAAAGGCTGGAGTTTCCTCCCTCCCCATATGGTGGTGAGCAAGTTGGGCTCGAAAAGCAATGGATATTGTTTCACTTGTTTTTTAGTTTAGAGTTGAGAGTGTAGAGTTTAGAGTTGTTCTAAGGTTTAGAGTTGAGGGTAGTGGCGCTGCGCTTGTAGTTTAGAATTGAGTGTACATCAAAAACCACCTTACCCCCTTAATCAAATTATTATATTCGGGGCTAATAATAGATTTAATTAATACTCAAGTTTGAGAGTAAGGCGGTAGTAATTTAAAAAAGATGAAAAATGGATTTCTGAAGATGGAACTGCTATCTAGCAGTTCTGATGTCTTGTTTTGAAGTGCCAGTTGAAAGCTAGCCTTCCACTGCCTCTTCCAATCAACGCGAAAGCTTGGAGTACTCTGCCGACCTAATGAGTCATAAGCTGCGCGTAAGTCTAATAGGCTCAATGTCGGTATAATTAAATATTATTTTTCATACTCTCATAAACAATCACCTTTGATAGTAGCGTACACTTATCATCTAAAGAAATAGGATTTAATTTCCCACCTATATCCTGCAGATGGTTCATGATGAAATCCCTAAGATTTGTTTCATTTGCCTTATCAATCAAAATAAACTCTACATCATCAGCAGAGAAAACCAAAGGAGTACCAACCGATTTTTTGGGACTACCGGAAGGTCCTCTATATGTATTATATTCTGCTTCTGTTAGCCACTTAAGTGGCGCTGGATTTGCATACACCTTTCTCCACTCTCTTTCAATATAATTATCTGAACAGCGTCCTGCAATAGGATTTATCTTTTTAACAGGTTTTGAATAACCAAGAATACGGTATGCGTCAGCAACTTTTCTATTTGTAGAAAAAGCATATGCAGCTTTAATAATCATCTTGGTAGATTGGCATCCTAGATCATTGGGGTAATAAAGTACTGGCTCTAAATGTCTTTGTTTCCCCCACGAACGCTTCATAGCAATTCCACACTTTCCATAATTGTTCCTTGATATGAACGCCAACGGTATATCACAAAAGCATACCATTGGTATTCCAATGTAAGAAACATTTCCCTTGCCAAGATAGACTTCCTCCTTACAATAATGAGCTTTAAATCCATCTTCAAGAATTCCTGTTAGGAATCTCAATTGATCAACTCTATGAAAAAAAGCATTGCTATAAATGTTCATACAATCTGCAAAAATTAAGACACTGGTTTGGGTACAGGCATCATCTGAGCCATTTGAATGAAAGCGATGCCTTTCTGATTTTCAATAATCTTAAAAGAAGGTGTCTCACTTAATGTGTGAATACAACTGTGATGAACAGACAGAACCAAATCTTGAAGCGTTTGATCATCCTCAAGTTTTTCTATCTTTAACCCAATGTCAATACATTTCTGAATAGGTATGTGACGACCATGCGATTTGCTCACAGTATGATCTGCCAATTCTTTCATTATTATACCTTTAGTCCTTTCTAGTTCTGCGGGTGACAAATCTGAAAGCATATTACGGGTAAGCCAATCCTTCACCATAGTTTCTGACCAATCAATATTCTTTTCGCATTCCCCTATCAGCGCAGGTGAATACTTTGCGACTATAGGTTGCCATAACGCTATCTTTGTATTAACTTCTGCAATAGCAGCAGGGTCATTAGGGTGTGTAAGAGCATTAATTTGGGCAGTCTTGATTTCAGCGTGTGCCCTTCTGAATTCTTCAACTATACCATGTGCGGGTAAAGGCCCAAGTTGTGGATCAATAGGCCCCAAATTAGATTGCTTACCCATAAGAATTGATTTGCATGAACATGCTATCATAGTACCAGCCGACATTGCCAGTTGCGGGACTATTGCACGTATATCATTACCAAACATATTATACAGGTAATCAACCAAACTCTCAGTGGCAGCAGTTAAACCACCAGGGGTATGTAGTATCAAATCAAGCCCTTTGGTTCTATCAAGTCCGTTAATAACAGTCATGAAACCAGTCTTATCGGAATCGTTCACTTCTGAGCCTGGTACATTTTTTTGAAGCCAGCCAGAATAATATACAATGGTATTACGTCCAGTATAGTCAGACAACTTCTTTAGGTAGTTCCTCCTGACAACGTCATGAGGGCTTCCCATTTTGCCTATTTCATTAAGGATATCGTGCCAGTTAGGCATAATGTCAAGTTTTTAAAGTGTTATTACTAGTTATAATCTCGTAATTCGATTCATAGGTACTATCAACCATATTAATAGATAATTCCTTAATCAGTTTGTCTCTTTGTTCTGTAGAACCTAATCCCATTTCTGAGAACATTTTCTGGATTTCTTCCATATCCATAATAAAGAGGTATTTGATTATAATATACTTATTTCCTTTGAAAGCTTTCGATAATTCAATCATTCGTGATAAGAAGGGCTGAAGCTTTTAGCTTTTTCTGGACGAAGTTCTTTTTTACTCTACGATGTAGAGTTTTTCATTATTTGTCGATAGTATAGAGGAGGTCTGCTTACAGCTTCGCTGGAGGTAGCCACGTATGAACAATGGCCATCTCGTACATCCGCCTATAAAGTGGGGCAAAGATAGAAATTATTTTCGAGTTGGCAAAAATCAACCTTAAAAATCTAAGATTATTGTACGTTTTGCCATTAAATTAAGACAAATTGACAGTTAAGGGTGTGAATTTTGATACAATAGACCCCCTCGGTCCCCCTGCTTAGGGGGAAGATTTATGGGGTCCTTAAATAATTGATTAT
>Ga0256407_10012532_pt1 | contig 11510 bp, 6 predicted proteins | sample RumenRJG_04DNA_FD_193489 | JGI IMG/M metagenome (GOLD analysis project Ga0256407, IMG submission 193489) | Bovine rumen microbial communities from Lethbridge, Alberta, Canada - RJG_04 | ecosystem: Host-associated > Mammals > Digestive system > Stomach > Rumen | place: Canada: Alberta | collected... | reverse complement strand
AGAAATTAATCCTTCCAAAATATAAAAAATAATCATAATAATAATACAAAAAAACCCTTTACAAATATCATTTAAAAAATTATATTCATCATCATCTTTTCTCATTTTAACTTCAAAAATATAAATCAAAACACAAATTCCTATAAAAAAAATAGGGACAAAACTATAAACAAAAGTATCATTAACATATAAACTAAAAGGTGAAATACCAAAACTAAAAACATTTCCATTTTCTTTATTATCAAATGGATAATAATTAATAACAAAATCTAATAATTGATGACCACAAATTGATAAATGATAATCTTTATAAATTTTATCATATTTACTATGATAATGAGAACTTAAACCAATAAAAACATTCATTCCACCTTTCCAATTTTGTTCATCAAAAACAATACAATCAGTATAAGAAGTAGTAATATTTTTATCATATAAAAAATTTAAAGGTAATAAAATACTACCTTTAGTTTTAACTAAACTTTTAATAATATTTTTAGAACCTAAATTATTTTTTAAAATATAAACATAAGGAGTATATGAACCCATACCTTCTAAATTTAAATAATCATATTGAGTATTAGATTTATTATATTTATTAATAAAAGTTTTAACTGAAATTAAACCTAATTCTTCAAGACCATCAAAAAGAAAATCAATTTGAGTATTTATATTATAATTATTATTAATTAAAGCATCAATTGTTCCTATCATTGATATTATATTTATTTGATCATCATATGCTGTTCCACCTTCTGTTAAATTATGTCCATCAAAATGTGCTGCTATTAATAATTTATTTTTATTTGTTATATTTTTATTTTTTGGAATTAATTTTACTATTATTGTTGGAGTATATTTATATTTTGAATCTGATGTTTCATATGTTGTATTTATTAGTTTTTCTATTTGCATTTCTATGTTTGGATTTTTTATTGATTGTTTTAATTCATTTAAAATATTTTCTAATTTTTGGATAAATTTGTAATATGAATCTGAAAATGTATATCTTTGATATGAAGTTGTTTCTTTCCATAGTTTTATATATTTTTCATCATTGAAGTTATTTTTTGGATAGATATTTATTAATTTTCCCTCACAAAGAAGTTGGAAAAGAAAATATAAAAATATTGTAATAAAATAAATTAAAACTATATGAATTAAATTTTTTTGATTTTCCTCCATATTAATTATAAAACTTTTTTTTTAGTTGATTAATATATTAAATATAGTTATAATAAATGTTAATATTTAAATAGATTTAAAATAAAAGATAAATTATTATTGTATATAATTAAAATTCTATTTAAATAATATCAAAAAATTGAAAATAATTTTAAAAAATTATATAATTTATATTGAAAATTATTATTTTATAAAAAATAAATAAATTGAATAAAAAAATAATAATATATTTTTGAAAAAATAAAAAAATAAATTTTATTTTTTAATTAATCAAAAGAATTTATTGTTTGAAATAAACAAAAAAATGAATTTTGAATTGAAAAATATATTTTGTAAAAATTTTAATATATATTTATAATTGAAAAAAGAGAAAATGCTTCTAAAATTTTTTATATAAAATGGAAAATAATTTAAAAAAATTAGACGATAAATATATAATAGAAGGAGAAATATCTCAAACAAAAAATTCAAAAATATACTATGGATATTTAATTAACAATCCTCAGGATAAAATAGTAATAAAAATATTTAAATCTACAAATTTCATAAAAAGTAATTTTGAAAATCTTTTATTTGAAATGAAAAAATTAAACAACAATAATATTTCTTTAATAATAAATGGAGGAAATGGAATGATTAAATCATTAAATACAATAATTAAAAGTAATGTTTATTATATTATAAGTGAATATCAATCTAAAGGAGATTTATTTCCTTATATTTCTTATTGTGAAAAAGGTTTTGGAGAAGAAATTTCAAAATTATTATTTTGTCAAATTTTATCTGGTTTAAATTTTTATATTAATAATGGAATTTTTTTAGATAAAATAAAATTTGATAATATTTTATTAGATAAAGATTATAAAATAAAATTATCTGATTTTTTTCTTGAAAATATTAATTATAAAAGTGCTTTTAATATTAAAAATTATGATTTAGCTTCGATTTTATTTTCTTTAGTTACTGGGAGAGACCCTAAAATTTTAGGGAAAAAATTAACAAAAGATAAATTAGATAAATTTTGGCTTTCTGTTAAAATTAATAATATTAATATTGACAATTTAAGTAAAGAATTTTTTGATTTATTTAATAAAATAATTTTAGAAAATGATTTTATTATTAATAATATTGATATTAATGAAAATATTAATTTACCTAATTCAAATTTATTAAATAATAATTATTATCAAAAAATATTATCACATCCTTGGTTTAATAATATTAAAATTGAAAATATTTTATTAAATAAAAATAATTGTTATGATATAGTAAAAAAAGAATTTGAACAAAGATATTATTTAATAAATAATAAAAATACTAATAATACTGAATTTTTAGGACAAGATGCCTTAATGATTAATACAATGTTTAATCAAATTAATGTTACAGAAGCTCCTTTAATTGAAAGAATTGGAAATAAAAAATTTCTACCAAATAAAACAGATAATTATTATAATAAATCAAAAAAATGTTTTCATTGTTTTAAAAATATATTTTATAAATTATTAAAAAAAAATTATTTTTCAAATGAAGCAAAATGTCTGAAATATAAAAAATTTCTTAATAATTCAATTAAAATTATTCATGTTAATTTAGGGAAATTAAATTGTTATGAATATATGGAAAGAATTGTGAAAATTTGTAAACAATATTCAAGAATTGAATTAACAAATTCTTTGAAATTGAAAATTTACTGTTATTTAAATGAAAATGAAGAAGAAATATTAATTGTAAAAATATCATTAATAGAAAATGCAAATAATTATGATTTAATAATTCAAAAAATTACAGGTAATAATTTTGAATATATGAATTTTTCAAAAAAAATAATCGCAATGATTGAAAAAATTTAAAATTATGATAATTAGTTTATTAAAATTATATTATTTATAAAAATAAAATAATATTTATTATTTTATAAAACAATAAATTCATAAATTAAAAATGATACAAAATAATCAAGACACTAAAGAAATAAATAATATAAATAATTTAGATATAAAAGACATTCCATCACGTTTAGTAATAAAAAATATTCCACATAGTTTAAGTGATAATCAAATCAAAGATATTTTAAAAAAAAATTTTGAAGATCGAATTAAAGATGATATTCTAATTTGTAAATTAGAAAAGAAATATTCTTTAAAAAAAAGAAATAAAATCTGTTTTATTACAGTTGATAATTTAAAAACAAGAAATGATATTTTTGAATTTTTTTCTACTTTTGAATTAATTGATCCAAAAGGTATAAAACAAAAATTGACTGTAAATGATTGTTTATATCAATCAAAAATAAAAGCTGAAAATGATCCAATTGAAAATACAATTGATTCATGTGAACATTTTCTTAAATTTAAAGAATATTTTTCAAAAGAAAAATTAGTTGAATTTAAAAATGAAGAAAATAAATTTTGTGATAATTTATATGAAGGAATTTCAAATAATTCTAATTCAGAAAGTAAAAATTCATTATCTTCTTTATCAAATAATTCTCCAATGAAAATGATAATTATTAAAAAAAATGATATTCCAAAATTAAATTCATCAAAAGAAGAATCTAATTCGAATTCAAATAATTATTCATATAATACTTATAATGATAATCAAATAGAAATAATTGATGATAATAGAAATAATAATAATAATTATTATAATAAAGGATATGGAAAATATAGAAATAATAATAGTTATTATGATAATAAAGGTAAAGGGAAGTTTAAAGATAATAATGGTTATTATAATAATAGGAAAAGTAATAATTATTATGATAATGATGGTTATGGAGATAATTATCATTTTAATGGAAAAGGATATTATAATAATTATAATAAAGGTTATAAAAAAGGTGGTTATTAATATAATATTATAGTAAAATTATTGATTTTTGAAAAAAATTTGTCTTTTGATATAAAATTATTTGTAAAAATTCGGAAAAAATTTATTTTGATTTATTCAAAATATGAAAGAGTTTTATTTTTAATGAATATAATAAATATTTAAAAGATTATTTATTAAAAATAAATTTACAAAGGTAAAAAAAATAAAAATATATTTAAAATTTTATTTAATTATTTAATTAAAAAAAATGAAAAAAAACAATTAAAAAAATATTAAAATGAATAGTAATACATCATCATCTAATCAACAAAATGAAGAAATACAAAATCCTTTATTAATATCATCATTTAAAAAAGACATTTTATATTTTAAAGAAGATATTTTAAAAGATATAAAAATAATTGAAAATCAAATAAAAACAAAAAGTAAAGAAAACTTAGAAAAATTCGAAACAAAATTTATTGAATATGATCAAAAATTTGAAATCCTAATTGAAAAAGTCTCAAATTTATCTAATTTAATATCAACTGATAAAATTATAAATGAAAAAGTAGAAAATTTAATATCATTTAAAAATAAATTTGATGAATATATTACTCAAAATGATATAAAAAATGATTTATTATATAAAGACATTCATAATGCTATTTTTAAATATGATAAAATGTTTGCGGATAGTGTTTTTTATCCAGGAATAATAGGAAATTTATGTAAATTTAAAAATTTTCATGAATTTATTGATTATGTTTTAGTAAATATTAAAAGTTTATTAAAATATAAAGAAAATAATATTAATGATTTAAATAATTATAAAAATAATATTGATAATTTAAGTAAAAGTTTGCAAATTAAAATTGATAATATTATTAAATCTTGTAATGAATTTACTATATATAAAATTAAAGACAATGAAAATAAATTTAATAGTAATTTAAAACTTTATGATGAGATTATTTATAATATTAGACTTGAAAATAATAAATATTCAATTAATATAAAAAATGAATTTGAAAATATGTGTAAAGAATGGGAGAAAGTTTTAAATATTAAAACTGATATTTTCAATAAATTTGATAAAGAAGTTAAATATCATAAAGATATTGTAAATTCAGTTTATAGAAAATTTGAAGTATATAAAAAAGAATTTAATTTAATAAAAAATAGATTTATGCAATTAAGTGAATTTATTAAAGATGTAAGATTTAGAGTTAATATGGGAGAAGATATTAAAAAAAGAGATGTTATTAATTTATCAAAAAAAATTGATTTTTCAAAAAAACAAATTATAGAAGAAGATAATGAAAGTTTAAATAATGAGCAAGATGAAAATAATAAACTTAAATATAATAAAGATAGAAGATTATCAGTTAATTTCAATTTTTTAAAAAAAAATTTTGGATTTAAAAGATTAAAAAGTATTGAAGAAAATTTTAATAAAAATAGAAGTAATTCAATAAAATTAGATGATTATGATATTAAAAATATAATTCATGAAAATAGAAAAAAAGAAAGTGATTCAAATGAATTAGATTATTCTTTGGATTTAAATTCAGAAAAAAATGATAATGAAATATTAAAAAAAGAAAATAACAAAAAAAAAGATAATCAAATAGAAGAAGATGATGTTAAAAATAATTTAAATATCATTAAAAGTAGAATGTTAAAAAAAAATGATAAAATAAATAATGAAATGATTCAAAGTAAAAGTTATACATTATTACCAAATCTTTCAAAAAGGAAAAATTATGAAAAAATAAATTTAGAAAAAATTCAATCAATAAAAATTCCAAATACAACAAGAAATGAAATAATAAATAATAATAATGAAAATAAAATTAATATATTCTTTAAATCAATAGATGATATGAAAATATCAAAAATAAATAATTATGGTTGTAAAAATTTTATTGGTAATAGTATTCAAATATTAAAATTAAAAAATAATAATATTAAAAGTCAAAAAAAATCAAATATTGGAAATAATGTAATTCAATTTTATAATCCAGATACAATTAAAAAAAAGAATAAAAGTAATTTACTGAATAATAATAAAAAACATATTCAAAAATTAGAAGAATTTGTTAAAGATATAAGAGTTCATATTCCAAATATTCAAATTTATTATAGTAAAAATGATAATGAAACTCCAAAAAAAAAAAATAATTCATTAAAAATTCCAAAATCTAATCATAGAACAAATTATAATTATAATTATGATAATAATAGTTATTTAAATGATTCTCTATTTTCACATAGAATAAATAGTGCCCAAACTTCATTTATTTATAAAGATAATAATAATAATTCTTTTTCTCAAGATAAAAAAATGACAAATAATTATTATTATAATTTAATGATTAATGAAGATTTATTAAAGTCTCCTAGAAAAGAAACAAATGAAAAAGAATATAAAAATAAATTTATTAACTTAGATAATATAAATTAATAAAAAAAAAGTAAAATGTGATTATTAATTTCAATATTTTAATATTTAAATATAACATTATATGATTATAAATTGTTATAAAAAAAATGTTAAAAAATTAATTTTATTATTAAGAAAAATTTAATTTTCAATAAAAACAAAAAAATAAAAATTTCAAATAATAAACAATTTCTTATAAAAATATAAAATTACATTAATGGGTGTATGTTGTATAAAAAATAAAGTAGGTAAATAAAAAAAACTAAAATTTAAAGTAGAAATAGAAGAAGATAAAAAATATATAGACATAGTAAATTCCTTAAAAGATTCTCCGATTAATAATTATAAATACAATCGTCAAAAAGTAAAAAAAATATTTTATATAACAAAAAAAAAACTTTTATTAGACATATTTTGATCAAAAATTAATATTATCTCGATTTAATAAAATTCCAGGTCAAGAAAACACACAAAAGATAAAAAATTCAATATCAAGAAATTTAAAAAAGCAATTAACAACAATAAAAACAAAAGTAGAAAAAAATTCAAGTTCAATTTATCCAAATAAAAGTTTAAATATAATAAATGAAAGTTTAGATGAAAATGATCAAATACAAAAACAATTAATAGAATCAATTTTAAATGAAGAAAAATCAATAAAATCAAATAATAATAATGAAATAATACAAAGTAATAGATCAAATCAAAATAATAATGGAACAACGGAAGTAAATTCAAGATTAATTTCTCATGTCGGAACAGGAAGTTATAAAAATGGAAATGTTATAAGAGAATTTTCTGATATTGAACAAGAAAAAATAAAAGAAATTTTTAGACAATTATTTATTTTTGATGTTTTTCCTGATAATATTATTGATTTAATATTAAATTCTTTAGTAATTTTATCTATTTTAAAAGGAGATTTTTTATATTTAAAAGGAATGCAAAATAATTTTTTTTATATTGTTGTTAAAGGAGAGTTTGAAAAAAAATTTGATGATATTGAATTAGAAAAAAATGAAAAAATTAAAATTTATAAAGAATGGGATTATTTTGGTGAAGATACTTTAATGAATAAAAATAAAATTACTATTATGAATCATTCACTTTTATCAAAAGAAGATTCTGAAGTTTTAATTTTAGATGGTGATAAATTTTTACAAATTAAACAATCATTAGTTTCTGTTATGTTAAAAGAAAGATATGAATTTTTAAATAATGTTATTTTTTTAAAAAATTTAGATGGTGTTATTAAATATAGTATAGCAGAAAAAATAGAATTAAAAAATTTTAAAAAAGATGAAGTAATAATTAAAAAAGGTGATAAAAAAAATAAATCAATATATTTAATTAAAACAGGAAAAGTTAAATGTTGTTTAAATGGAAAAGAAGTAAAAGTTTTAGGAGAAAATAAATTTTTTGGTATTGTTGCTTTAGTTTTACATACAGAAAGAACTTTAGATGTTATCGCATCAGATAAATGTCAATGTTTTGAATTAAAAGAAAAAGATTTAATTGTTTGTATTGGTGAAAATTATACTGAAGTTATGTTATTTTCAATTTTTCATCAAATAATAACAAATAATTCAGTTTTTTTTGATTTTATAAATGAAGATAATATACAACAATTATTTCAAAAATTTAAATTAGTACAATATGAAAAAAATGAAAAAATAAATGAAAAAATTGAAAAAAAAAAATTATCAAAAAAAAGAATTATAATAATTTTAGCTGGGAATTTTGTAGATGAAAAATCAATGAATATCATATTTCAATCTGGAACTTTAGTTGGTGAAGATACATTAAAAAATCAAACTGATATAAGAGATGATTTAATTGCTTTTCCAGATATAATAAGTTTAGAATCAAATTTAAATGATATAGAAGAAATTTTAGGTGATGAATATAAAGAAAAAGCAATGAATACAAATAATTTAATTAAAAAATTAGAAAAATTTAACTTATTTAAAAATATAAATGAAAATATATTAAAAAATGCAATTAATGGTTTTAAAAAAGAAAGATATCATAGAGGTGATATTATAATAGAAGAAAATACAACTTCTGATTTTTTTTATATTTTAGTAAAGGGTACTGCCTTAGTAACAAAAGAAGGAAAATTAATTCGTCATATTGAAAAAGGAAATTGTTTCGGAGAAATAAGTTTATTAAATGAAAATACAACACATACTTCAACAATATCAGCATTAAGTAATTGTACATCATTATTAATAAATAAAGAACATTTTTTAATATTAATCCAAGATGAAAGTATAAAAAATTATTTATTAAATAGAATTTATTTACAAGATGATAATATTAAATTTGAAGATTTATACTTTATGAAACATTTAGGACAAGGACAATTTGGTTCAGTTTCCTTAGTACATAATAATTACTTTGTTTATGGTATAAAAGCAATATTAAAACATGATGCAAATTTAAAAAGAAGATTAGCAGATTACATTATAGGAGAAAGAAGAATAATGTTATCATTAGATCATCCATTTATAGCAAAAATGGTAAAAAGTTTCAAAAATAAATACTATGTTTTTTTTTTATTAGAATACATAAATGGAATATCATTAAATAGTTTATTAAAATTAAATGTTAAAAATTTTACAATGACAGAAACTCGTTTTTACATATCATCCTTATTAACAACAATAGATTACTTACATAAAAAAAGAATAGTCCATCGTGATATAAAACCACATAATATAATGTTAGATTCAAAAGGTTATATTAAATTAATTGATTTTGGTACTGCTAAAATAATGAATGATTTTACTTCAACTGTAATTGGAACTCCTCATTATATGGCACCTGAAATTTTAAATGGAAGAGGATATTCTTTTTCTTGTGATTATTGGTCTATTGGAATTGTTACTTATGAAATTTTTTATAAGTGTTTTCCCTTTGGTGATCATGCAAGAGATGTTATGGATATTTATAAAGATATTATGTATTCTAATGGATTTAAATTTCCTTTTATTAATCAGAGTTTTTGTTATTTAAATGAATTTATTTGTGTTATGCTTGAGAAAAAAGTTGAAAAGAGAATTTGTAGTTTTAGTAATGTTAAGAAATTAGATTTGTTTTATGATTTTAATTGGAATGATTTAATTAATTATAATTTGAAATCACCATATATTCCTGATGTTCCAGATTTGAGTAATATTGATTTTTCCTCTTTTGTATCTAAATATGATGAATATATACAAAAAGAAATTTATAAATATCATTATCAGTATGCTAATGAAAATTTAATGGATTCATCTTGGGATCAAGAGTTTTGATTTTTTTTATTTTCTTTTTTTTTCTGATAGATTTTTAATTATTATATGGATAAAATTATTTTTATGTATATATGTTGATATATATTGAAATAAGAAGTATTTTAACTTTTTTTATAATTATTATAATTCAATATAATGAATTATATTACAATAAAATAATATATTTTGAAATTTATAATAGAGATTTTTCTTTATATTTAATTAAAAAACTTTTTTTATTTTTTTAAAAATAAAAAACTAAATTTAATAAATAAATAAATAAATAAATAAAAAACTAAACAACAAAAAAAAAAAAATACTCCCCCAAAAAAAAAAAAATAAAAACACATCAACAAAACCTAAAAAAACTAAAAAAAAAATATCTACATAACTTTATTAGACTGAATTAACCTTCCATTATCAAAAACAGTATCATAAACACAATCACCAAAACTAACTTTCCCAAAACCATTACATTTTCCATTTTTAAACATACCATTATAAACTTTTCCATTTTTATATTTATAAATACCAAAACCTTCTTTAATCCCATTAACATAATTTCCATAATATTCTTCTCCACTTTTCCAAATAAATAAACCTTTTCCATTCATTTTTCCATTTTTAAATTCTCCTTTATAAATATCACCATTTTCATAATTATAAATACCAAAACCTTCAATTAAATTATTTTTAAATTCTCCTTCATAAAATTCTTTTATTTTATTAAATGTGATTTTACCTTTTCCATTTTTTAAATCATCATAAAATTCTCCTTTATAAATATAATTTTCTGTTTTTAATATTCCAAAACCATTTTTTTTCCCATTTAAAAATTCTCCTGAATATAAATTTCCATTTAAACTTTTTTGAATTCCATTTCCATTTAATTTTCCATTTATAAATGAACCTTCAAATAAATCTCCTTTTATATTTATGTGTCTTCCTATTCCATTAAAGGAATTTTTTACAAATTGACCTTCAAATTTTATTCCATTTGAAAATAATAAAATTCCAAATCCATTTCTATTATTATTTATATCAATTTCTCCTGAATAAATATTTGATATTGTATTTTTTTTATTGTTTATTAAAAGTTTTGTTTTTAATGTTATGTTATTTATATTTTTTATTTGGTTTTTGTTTTTTGTTTTTGTTATTATTTTTAGACTTTCGAAATCAAATTTATATTCTATTAAACTTTCTGCTAATTTTGTATTGTATTTCATATATTGTTCATATAAGTCATTAAATAAGTCATTTTGATTTTTTATTAATTGATATTTTATTTTTGAATTAAATTCTTTTCTATAATTATATCCTTTATATATTTTTTGTATTTTAACAATTTTTTTTAAATATAAATAATCATATTCATTATCTAAAATAATAATTGATGAATTATAAGAATTATTATTATCTATTAATTTATCTTTATTAATTTTATTGAAATTATATATATTTTTATAACTTAAATTGTTATTATTATTAATTATATTTATATTATTATTTTCATAATTAATTGAATTTGGTGTTCTACTTGTTTCTTCATTATCAAATTCATCAATAATATATTTATTATTTTTATAATCACAGCATTTATTTTCTTCTTGTCCCATTAAAAAAATTAATAAAAAAATAAATTTTCTTTTTTTTCTTTTTTTTTTAAAAATTAAATTAATAAAAAAATGGATTATGGAAAAATGATAAAACTGTTACTTCCAAATAATAAATTTATAAATATTCAAATATCAGGAGATGAAAATGAATTAAAAGATTTATTA
>Ga0256407_10012530_pt1 | contig 11512 bp, 9 predicted proteins | sample RumenRJG_04DNA_FD_193489 | JGI IMG/M metagenome (GOLD analysis project Ga0256407, IMG submission 193489) | Bovine rumen microbial communities from Lethbridge, Alberta, Canada - RJG_04 | ecosystem: Host-associated > Mammals > Digestive system > Stomach > Rumen | place: Canada: Alberta | collected... | reverse complement strand
GCCATCAGAGCGATTCTATCATTCAAAACACTAAACACATTCCAATCTATGTTGTCAAGCTAGAAATGTAAATATGACATGTATTTAATTTTCCCCGAGCCATTTTTAAGAATCTTCATTGTTTTATCAGTTCTAATATTCGCGCCGTTTGTGAGCAATTATTCTTTTTCTGAAGAACAAAAGCACGAGCATCTTCCCCTTTTTGCTTAAGTTCACTCGGATCTTTAGTCAATACTTCTTTTAGTGCGAAAGTAAAACCTTTATGATTTTCCTCTTTGAATAAGTAAATATACGGGAAATACTCTTGAGGAATTCCTGGAAGTCGAGTGGTTAAAAGCGGAGTCCCAGAAGCCATGTACTCCATGTTTTTAGATGGGAAGGAGTATTTTGTAAACTCTTCATGTGTAGGTCTTGGATTTACCAATAGTGATGCTCTCTCCTCAGCTTTTACAATTTCATCTGTTGGCAAAAGGCCACGGTATTCTACATTGTCAAGTTTCAACTCTTTCAGTTCTTTGGCATAGGGACCAGACCCATAAATAACCAGTTTGACATCCTGCAGCTCTATAGAGGCAAACGCCTCAACTAAAAGTTTAATCCCATACTTCTCATGCAAGGAACCCGCATACATAACAACTCTCGGCATTTCTTTTTCTGAAATCGCAGAATTTCGTTGTATGGTTTCGTCAACTACACCCTCGACAATAATATACGGTTTATCCTTTGTGTTCACCACCGAATTCATGGCTTCTGTAAGGAACACGTAATGAGTAAACAGAGACAAACTCTGAAAGTTAATTCTGGTTACAAGTGATTGTTGTTGTCCATTACCAAAAACCATCATGCCTGGCATATCAGTTAAAATACCAACACTTCGCAGACCATTTAACTTTGTAGCTAAAAGGGCTCCATAACATAAGCTTATAGAAAGTGCATCACATACGATTACTTTTTCTTTACGTTTTGAAAATCCCCAAAATAAAACATAAAAAAAACTATACAGAAAAATGCCAATCTGACGAATTCCCTTTATGTTAAAGAAAGGAATATAGTTATATGCGATATTATCCTCTGTCTCTTTCTTCAAGAACCAGCCAACCTTTTTTGTGTTAGATGAACTAACAGGAACAGCAGAAAGGTTTTTTACCTTAGCCCCATTAGCTATAAAACCTTTTACCATAAGGCGATTAAACTTCTGTATTGCATAGCCTGGATCTCTTCCGGATTCTTGGTGAATCTGTTCGATTACAGCCCTTGAAGATAAGGGTGAGATATAGAGTATTATCATAACAGTCGTTCTATTCTATCATTTTGTAAAAGTTCATAATAGCGTTTCTGGAATCCCCACAGCATAAAATACAAATAAACGTAGGTAGAAACACCCTCCATGATAGGTTCCACGAAACATGTAAAAAAGAAACAAACATTAAGGGCGACAATAAGAGCAATAAATGTATGACCTTTGATACGAAAAAGCTTCAATGCATAAGAATTCCCTTTAATGGTTGCCAATAAAAGAGCAAAGAACGGAATAGCACCAGCAACACGGGCTACATCAAACCACAGATTATGAACATATGCATATTTAGCCGTCCAACCAAAAGGATGAGTAAAAAGGTTCCCTATTGCATCAATCCATCGATAAAAACGCCCACCTCCACTTAGTGCGGACTCTTCTGAATCGTCTTCACGAGTAGTGTAAGCATCGAGAATATCATTCGTAAAAGTATCCCCAGACAACAAAAAATATCCAACACCAACTACAGCGAGCAAAGCTAAAACGACTTTTCCTGCGTTTCCTTTTATTCTATAAAGAACTACTGCAGCAACAGATAAAAGTAATACAACGATACCAGTTCTATTAACCAAATGCGCCACTGTAAAAAAAGATGCTACAGACAACCAAAGGAATAACCACGCTTTGAGAGAGGTAAAGGGAGATTTTGAGGATATGAAGTATGACAATCCAACAAATCCTAGAGATACTATCGATCCAAGCAATGTGGCTGTGAGCATTATCTCATTCCCGTCGGTTCCAAGACGTCTCTCTATACTAACTATATATCCAGACCTCATGTCTAAATAAGTTTGAATATAAATATTTATACCCAACAATAAAATAGTGATAATAAAGAAAGTTACAAAGATGCCCTCGCTTCTATTTCTCTCTGCCACGAATAAACCGAACCTGTAAAAAGCAAGAGGGGCGATAATATAACTAATTAATTCTGTTGTTCCTCCATATGTGCCTTTAATGTAGGACATCATGGCAAAAGTAAATGAAAAGACAAGAAGCCATCCTGAGGTCTTATCTATTTTCCACCTAAAACCGACAAACAATAACACACAAGCACAGAAAACATCTTTAAAATATCCGTGCTGTGGCATTAGTATCGATACACAAACGAAAAAGAACATTATTAAAAGAATGCCTGATTGTCTTACGAGATCAACGCATTCTCTTATAAATGTGCTATGTTTCATTGTTGTCATTATTATTTATATTGAATAATGCTTATTATTCCTTTTCTCTACGTTTGCATTTCTTGGCCATAAAGTTGAAAGACGCTGACGTTCAGAACTGCTGAGTCCCACAAACCATTCAACGGCCAATAGATAAGCCAACGAAATCGATAATCTGATCACGGGATGGATAAAACTAGGCAGCAAAAACACTATAGAGAACAAAAGTGCGACTAATAGTGATGGCAAATAAGATTTCTTCCAAAGTTTCCAATTATCATAATGCATCGAACGATGTAATGCCCACTGAATTGCGAAGAACCTTATAATAGAAAAACAAATATAGGCGACAATGAGATAATAAGCCGCCCCGCCGCCTCGTAGTACGAAATAGCCTGCCACTAAAGCGAGCAAGTTTAATACGCTTGTCAATATCTGATACAAACTAATCTTTCCACTAGCCCAAATCAGGTTACTGATTCCAGAATTAAGTGATTGTATCAAATGATCAACGACCAAAAGAACCAGAAAAATAGATGCGTATGGGGGGGCTTCACCAAGCCAAATTGACAATAGCCACTCTGGAGCAACAAGAAAAACGGCTCCAACGATAAACGTCAATAAAAATGAATACTTTGTAGACATTATAAGTAATTCATCTGTACGCTTTATATCACCAGCAGCAAAACTCTTAGTAATTTGAGGCTGCATTGGTTGTATTACGCCTTTTGCAAAGAGACCAACATAGTTGTTAATACTCGTTGCTACGCCCAACGCAGTATTCATCACAGTATTAAAGAATGCATTTACGACCAACGCTGCCCCCTGATTCTTTGCTATGTCCGCCACAGCTCCAACGCTCACCCAGGCTGAGAAGTTAAATACTTCTTTGTACATTTTTCGCTCACGCACAAAAGAAAACTTCACCATATCCTTATAGTGATGATTACAATATATATAGTAAACCACCGTTGGAGTCGCTGTCATAAAAGCCATTGTAACAGTATAAATCAGCAATTTTTGATCAAAATAATAAACTAGTAACCATGCTATTATCAGTTTTAAAATATGTAGCACCACGTCAACAAGGCTAAAGACCACAAACTTCTCTTTTGCCATCAGGAGGCCATTATACGGAACTCCGACAAAAGAGAAAATACTACCTGCTATCGATATGAAATACACCAATAGAGCGTTTGTCAATGGCCCATCATAATTAACATATCTCGGGATATACCACTCACCAAAAGGAACCGCAATGATTAAAGCAAAAATTGCTATTGCAGAATGAACAACAAGATTGACATTGAATTGTTTGTTGACCTCATTCATGTCTCCTTTACCTATAGCAACAGCTATAAAACGATTAGAAGTAGAGAGCATGATAGTATTAAAGATGGCGATAAAACTAATAATTCCACCTAATACAGCATAAAGGCCAAAATCTGTTACCCCCAGTGCCTTCAGCGCAAAACGTGTTATTAGCAGGGCGCATACAGTATTAATGGCCATCTTTCCATACAAGATGGCAGAATTATACGCAATCGCCCTATTTGTGTTTTCTTGCATACTATTTTATACCTAGTTTTCCTTTAATCTTACTATAATAGTGATTACATACGTACTTTGCTGCTAAACGAACATCCATAGAACGAATATAATAATAAGTCTCAGACAGACTTGTTTTCTTTCCGACTGATGATACTTCTCCATTTATAGTATCGTATAAGAAAATATCATTGCCTTCAATATTATACTTGACATTTAATTCAATGGGGTGCATTAACAGGCCAAAATGCTTTATTATACGTAAATTTAGTGATGCTGTCGTTAATAAAAAGCGTGCTTTACGATAATTATTATTTGTCCCATACCAATCTACGCATAGATCATCCTTAGAAATACCCAACCAATCGTATATGTTCTCATTTGTTCCATACGAATCATATCTAATCATATCTTCATAACCATGAAAATGGTATTCCTTCTTTCCACACAACAAGTTTGCCTGGCCGATGGTTGACGGGATAGAACTATGCTCTCCAGCGTCTCCAAAACAAGTAGTGAGTGAAACATAAGGAAAGACAAAATAACGTTCACTATCGATTAAATATGCCATATAGTATTTACTCCACGCCTTTTTCCAGGCTTTAATGTATTCCGGCATATCGATTTCACCAAATCTTTCATCAGAAAAGGCGTCATACCATTTTTTAAAACCATTCCATTGAGTATCCGTCCAACATTCCCCCCATGAAGCGGGCGATTGTTTTAAATATGTATCACCACCATTAATCATGAACGTGATAGGCAAAGTGCCTTTCATTTCATTTTGATAAAGCGAGATGCCACCTATTCTATCATCATTTCCATAAAAGGCTACAGCTTTTTCTACATATTGATAGAAATACTCGCTTACGAAAATATCATCTTCAAGAAGAATAACTGCCTTGAAATACTTTGTTAAATCACCGCAATGAATGACATGTTTTTTCAATCCTAAACGTTCTTCTTGTATATTCACATACTTTGAACCGTGTTTCCATTCAAATTTCTGAACATAATCATAAAGAGCTGTGTCACCACTACAATCGATACTTATAACCAAGGGTATATCAGAATGATCATATTGAGCGTTAACAAGAGATTTTAATAGACGTTTAATAGAAGAAAGTCTATTGTAACCTACGACAACAACCGCAATTCTTTCTTTATTATCTGGGTGTGCTATACTATTGTCAAACATATATGTTAATTAACTTATTGAATAGTATGAATTTTATTACACTTCGGTAATTTCTTTTGGTAGTGGCAAATTATCTCTGGTACAATCCAGACAACACCTATACGCGTCAACATATCTTTTGGCAATAACCTCATTGGATTTTTCCTCAATTCGCGTTTGATAGGAGTTTTCCCGCAACGTATTTGCCAAAACATCGTCTTCAAGTATGCGAAGCATATTGGCCGCTAAGGCATTGTGGTCTCCAATGGTTGATATTAGAACATTTTGCCGTTTAACATTAAGAGTTTGTGTGCCTAGTTCACCTGTATCAGTTGTAACTACCGGTAGCCCATTCGACATGGCTTCTCTGATCGTTCCTGATGTAATGTCTATTTTTAAAGGCAACAGTGCAAAACGGGACTTCCGAATCTGCTTTAGAACATCATCATGAGATGGTAGTCTTCCTTCAAATGTGATAGCATGTTTAATACCATACTTGCTCATTATAATCTCAAGGGATTGCATCGTTTCAGTATCATAAGCACCAATAACATCCATAGTAATATTGGGACTATGTTGAAATGCAATTCCAAATGCCTCAAACGCTAAATCAGCGGCTTTATTGATATTGGCCGAGAAATAGACAAAATCAAATTGTTTGTCACAATGGATTTTGGTCACAGGCTCATTAAGGACGAGAAGCGTATTAAGAATTATCGCAGTTGGTTTAATATCCTTTTGTATAATTTGGCGATATTTTTTAACAGTAGTTCCGATAAAATTCGCTTTCATAATGATTCGATGCTCAACAGCCGCCCGATAATAATATTCACTATTGCTTATTGGGTAGTTATCTTTAAAGGCTGGGTCGTTCATTAGTGTCTGCAACTGTGCAATAATAATAATGTTATCATTAATTCCCAATACGCCTAATGCATAATGTGGGTTTTCTGCACCGAACAGATGAACAATAACGGGGTTTATTCTCTTTATTAAGTGTGAAATAACCTTACAATTTCTCTTATAACTATAGTTAGTAGGATGGAACAATTTCTTATACATAAAGACGTCAAAGTCATCGTCTTCGCTCCTAAAGAAGTGATAACATATACCATTATCTTCAAATTCCTGGACCCTTTCTTTCAAATTAGGATAAGGGCTAATGATGTGCAATTCTACATCATCAAACTTCTCAAATTCGTGTATACCATTTGATATCCAATTTGAGAACTCAGACACCTTCGTGCTGACAGGCTTGTGTGCAATTCGTTTAACAAGTCCTATCATGCGGTTATAATGCAAATCAAGCTTTTCATGCACAAATGCATTCGAGAAATGACACAGCCAAACAACCTTTATTTTTTTCACCATTACACGAAATCTACAATACATCTATCATTTTCAAATACTCTGGCCACTCTCCCATATCCTTCCATGCATGTTCACTTACAGGGAAGCATCCCACACGACCACCTTTTTCCTTTATTTTTTCCATTAAGTGAGTAATATGGAAGAACTCACCTTTGGGTATTTCATCAATGCATCCTGGATTTAATATATAAACGCCAGTATTAACTTGATAGGTCAATTCGGGTTTTTCGCTGAGTGCCACCATCAATCCATCCTCTCCTGTTTCAATAACGCCGTATGGGATTTTGGAACTCTTTACCATCGTTACAATAGTAAGGTCATTATGGTTATTAACATGATAGTCATACACATCGCGATAATCCTGTTCATTGATACTGTCGCAATTACTTACAAAGAATGGTGTTGTAATCTTTCCTTTCAGTAAAGAAACACTACCAATAGTGCCTAATGGCTTTTCTTCTTGGAAGAATTCTATATCATATTTATGATCAAGCTGGCCAAGATAATACTTCATGATGTCAGCCTTGTAGTTGACACTCATATAAAACTTGGAACAACCAATCTCTTCAAATTGATCCAATATGGTTTCAAGAATGGTTTTGTCACCAATTGGCACTAATGGTTTAGGAATAACATTAGTTATAGGTTTCAATCTTGTGCCTTTACCGCCTGCCATAATGACAACCGGTAGGTTAATCTTCTCTCGCTGTGTTAATTCTGTTTTCTTGAATAAATCATTCCAAAACCAGACATCAACCAAATCCCCGCTATCATTAAGGATAGGCATCACTTCTGCTCGCATTCTGCGCATCTTTTCCTTAATGGCAAATTCACTCTCATAATGATAGCCATATATTTTATTCTTGTCCAGAATGCACTTTACAGGTTCTTTCAGGACAATATTGTTGATAATAGCCCTCTGGATGTCACCAAGCGTTACAATGCCCTCAAAGTGTTCTTCACTGAGAACAAAAAGAGTCTTAGCCTTTATCTCGTCCATGCGCTTCATTGCATCCAACAACGAAGTAGAAGGCGAAATAATTCTTTGTTTAATTTTTTCTATCATTCTAATCCTTGTGTATAGTCACTCTCTTTACCCCAAAGCTTCTCAAAGCGATTGTTTTCCATCTCATGCTTCAGGTCATTAAGATAAGTCATATAGTCATACTTTGGTTCAAAGCCAAGTTGCTCTTTTGTCTTTGATATGTCTAGCAGATAAGTGGGTGAATCGGGTTTATCTTTCCGAACAATAATTTTTGATGGATTATCTTTTCTTCCAAACACATCAATTAATCCCTGTATTTGGTCTTGTCTCGTAACAACCCATCCAGTTCCTACGTTATATATACCACTTTCACCATTTAAAGAAAGACATTTCTCAATAATCTGAGTACAATCTTTTACATAGAACACATCACGTGCAGCTTCAGGATTACCCCACAACTCAATATCCTCTCCACTTTTTGCTTGCTCAATTATTGCTCGCTGACCAGTCCATCTTTTTTTCCCATCAACAAAATATGTTGGATTGGGATGATAACAGAAGATGTTTGGGAAGCGTAATATATAATATCTAAATCCGTATTTTACTGAATAATGCTGAATAATATCACACGCAGCATTCTTAGTAATAGCATAAATCGTATGATCATTATCAAGCGGGAATTTTACGGGTGCATCAGCTGGAATAGGTTTTAAGCTTCCAATCAGATATGTAATATCAGACCAAGACTTGGGGAAAACAAACCGCTGTACTCCAGACTTAACTGCATAGTCCAAGACATTTAACGTACCATCAAGATTTGAGCGAACATACTCATGCGGGTTATAGCCATCCATTGTTGCTGGTAATGTAGCCGCCATATGTACAATACCATAAATATTCTCCTGCGGAAGCTTAGCATAATCTGCCAAATTAAGAATATCTAATGATACATAAGGGATACCGTAGTCTGCAAAGAATCCATTGTCTGACTTGCGACGACCAACGGCAACCACTTCATACCCTTTTTCTTTAAGATAAAGAGTAGTGTAACAACCCACTTTTCCTGTTGCTCCAAACACTACTATAGTTTTGCTCTTGTTCATATTATTCAAAACAATGATCTTTAATCACTTCTTCGTACTTATCGAATGCTTCTTCAATAGCGTCCCGATTACCTGCTTGAAGTATCAGATGTCCATAACGATTGAGGCTCGATGTTATACGGTTAACTTTATTTCCTTCTTTTAATGCGAATGAAAAATCAACCACATGAGGCCAGCCTTTCACAAAATCAACATCTAGTTGATGTCTTATCTCTAATCCTTCATTAAATGCAAAGAATCGCACCCCAGAGTACTGTACCTGCTTAGGAACAATGTTAATCTTTTCTCCAAGTGCGATATGTAGCAATTGGTCTTCAAGGTTAACACCAGTAGAGAGTGGCGTTAAGGTTGATGTAATATAATCGCCACCAAGACGAGGGCTAGTCTCAATCACATAGATACCACGCTCATTGATTTTCAATTCCGTGTGGGAAGGACAGTTGACAAAGTTCAGAGCCTTACCTATTTTAGTTACTATCTCACGAATCTTTTGTTTGTTTTCCTCCTCGATGTTGGCTGGCTGTATATGACCCAATTCAACATTATATGGGAACTCCGTAGTTTTCTTCTCAGTGAACTGTATTACCTCAGACTTACCATCATGATGGAGCCCCTCTATACTATATTCCGGGCCTTCTATGAATTCTTCTACAAGCACGGTGTCGAGTTTTGAAACCTCAAAGGCCTCGCTCATGGAGACTTCAAGTTCCTCTTTACTACGGCATAATTTCACACCACGACTGCCAGAATTATCTCTTGGCTTTATAATTACTGGATACTCAAAATCCTCAACCTCGCTCACTGATTTCACTAAGCGGCCTTTGGCACAGGGCACTCCACCTTCCATGAAACGTTGCTTCATCTGGAACTTATCTGTGCTCCACTTAGCTGTTTCTACAGAATAGAAAGGGAATCCGTACTTCTCTGCAATGCGAGCCATCATGACCAAAGGCTTGTCGGTTGCAGCAGTTACAATAGCATCAATACCATATTTCTCCACAACACTACAATGCCCCTCAAAGTCTTGGCCAGGAACCACCTCAAAGGCATCTACACAGTCCTTGCAGGTTGCGTCTGCACAAGGATCTATGCCTACCGTATAGAGTCCCATCTTCTTGGCTCGCCCAATAATAGACTCTTGGAGCGGGCCCACACCAAAAATGAGAATTGCTTTCTTATTCTGATACATTTACTTGATTTCCTTGATTGCTTTTTCGTAAACGTCACAGATAAAGTCAACCTGTTCCTCTGTCAAAGCTGCATACATCGGAAGGGTTATCTCATTGTCTGTGATATACTCTGTTTGAGGCAAAACCGCACCGAGTTCTTTGTAAGTAGAGAACTTATGGGCTGCAGGATAGTGAACAGAGGTTTGAACACCAGCCTCATGAATATACTCACGAATCTTGTTACGACGCTCTTTGGTGGAGTTTAGCAGAACAGTAGGCAGGATATAGTTGCTTACAAATTCTGTATTGTCTGCAAAAGGAACAACAACGCCTTCAATCTTGCTGAGACGATCAATGTAGTGCTTGCGTACCTTGATACGTGTTTCAAGATCACCCGGAAGTTTCTTCAACTGCTCAATGGCAATAGCAGCTCGGATGTCATCCATACGGAAGTTATAACCCAAACATGTGATATCATACTCAGTGGCATGGCCGCTGGCGCGTTGGTAGCTCATAGTGCTCATTCCATGAGAGCGAATCAAACGGGCTTTCTTCTCCATCTCCTCGTTGTTGGTGATAAACATACCACCTTCACCTGTTGAGATGTTTTTGTTAGAGAAGAAACTGAATGCAGCACAGTCACCAATAGTACCGAGTTTCTTGCCCTTGTACTCAGAAAGAGGACCATGGCATGCATCCTCAACAACTTTGAGGTTATGCTTCTTGGCAATGGCCATAATTTCATCCATCTTGGCAGGGAATCCTGCCATGTGGACTACTACGATACCTTTTGTTTTGGGGGTAATCTTGCGCACAATGTCTGCAGGATCAATATTGATATGGTGAGGGCTAACAATATCTGCAAAGACTGGGGTTGCTCCCACGTAACGGATACAGTTGCAAGATGCTGCAAAGGTGAGCGAAGGACAAATCACCTCATCACCAGGGCCAAAACCACAAACCATGCAGCAAACGTGAAGGGCATCAGTGCAGTTAGACATACTCACTGCGTACTTTACCTTCCACATATCAATAAACATTTGTTCTAACTCAGCATTCTTAGGACCGGTGGAAATCCAGCCAGACTTAATAGTATCATACGCGGCCTGAGCTTCGCGCTCGTCGAAGTTCAGATTAAAAAGAGGAATTTTATATATCATAAATCAAAATTTATTGTTGCCAATCTATGTTATAACCTGTGAGGCTAATACTCTTTTTCATACTATGCAAAGGCACTAAATCCACATCGCAATCTTTTAGGATTAAATTCCTTTTCGTTGAAATCTGATTTTCCTTGAAATTTCTAATATAAATAGGATAAATATTTGGTGAAAAAGGTGTCCCTGAGGAATTTTGGACTCTAACATTCTCCATTGTCAGAAACGTACTATCTGTGACTGATACTACACCATAGGGGATTGTAGATACATCAACATTTTTATAGATGATTTCAACATTTTTTAGTCTAACATCAGTCAAGCAGTTGCACCCCGACGCGGACTCGACACCGAGAAAACCACGTACTGGCTCATTAAACAGAAATGAGCAGTCCGTAAAATGTAACTGATTATCATGGACAGAACTACCTGCTTTTAAGAAATAATCATTTGAATTAACCGAAGAGATGAAATGAAGACCCTCGACTGCAACTTTGACATTAGTTTTATAAGACGTATTTGAAGGATAGTTGTCAGTA
>Ga0256407_10012528_pt1 | contig 11513 bp, 11 predicted proteins | sample RumenRJG_04DNA_FD_193489 | JGI IMG/M metagenome (GOLD analysis project Ga0256407, IMG submission 193489) | Bovine rumen microbial communities from Lethbridge, Alberta, Canada - RJG_04 | ecosystem: Host-associated > Mammals > Digestive system > Stomach > Rumen | place: Canada: Alberta... | reverse complement strand
GAGGTCTCCCCGGGCCCCTTTTCTTTTCTGCCATTATTACCTCTTATCCTACAGAGCTATAAGTGAATATCCCAGTACGGCCGCCGCGACGAGCCATACATAAATTGAAAAGCCGACGAGTCTCTTGCTTGAGACTACTTTGATCATCGCCTTGATGGCGACTATTCCTGAAATCGCCGCAAGGATAACGCCTACGACTATCGGTCCGATCATCGTTGCGTCCGCGCCTTCCGCAAAGGCGTCCGGTGCCTCAAGAATTACAGATCCCAGAATTGAAGGGATCGAAATGAGGAACGCGAACTCAACGGCGAATTCTCTTTTAAGTCCGGCGATCAGTCCTCCGAACAGCGTGGAACCTGATCTGGAAACGCCCGGGCATATGGCTATGCCCTGCATGATACCGATGAATATGGCGTGTCTCCACTTCATCTCCATAGGTCCTTTGTCGCTCTTGCCCATTCTCTCGGCAACGAGAAGAATGCAGCCGGTGAAAATAAGGCCGATTGCTATTGATACTATCGACGCGTAAAGACTCTCGAAGAAATCCTCAAAGAGAAGTCCAATTATCGCCGTAGGTATGGTCGCCACTATTATCATGAAACCCATGCGCCTCATAGGGCTTGAGTTGATTCTCAGTCCTTTGCCGGTGCAAAGGTCCTTTATCGTCGCTATCAGCTCCAGGATCAGAGCCCATATGTCCTTGCGGTAGATGATGAATACTGATACCAGAGTACCGACGTGCATCATGACCGTGAAAAGAAGCACACTGTCGGATTCCACGCCGAAAAAGTACTGCAGAAGGGCCAGGTGCCCGCTGCTGCTTATCGGAAGAAATTCCGCCAGTCCCTGTACTATACCGAGTATAACTGCCTGTAAATACGTCATAATTGTCTCCTCGATTCCATTCTTATACAGAATATAGTATAGCACAACACCACAACAATTTGTATATATAATTATTAAGCCACACATTATTTGGTACATGTGTGGCTTGTTGTTTTATCCCATTGTATATTCTATTGTGCTGGTTCGTCGTCCCTTGTGCACCATCAGTTTTGAAGGTATGCTGTCCCGTAGTATCTGTACGTGGGATATTATCCCTATGAAGCTGTCCGAGCCTCCCCTTATGCTCTCGAGAACCTCCAGGGCGTCGCCTATGGAGCTCTCGTCAAGTGAGCCGAAGCCTTCGTCTATGAACATGGCGTCTATGTTTATTCCGTCCGTCCTTGCTATGGTCGACATTCCTATGGAAAGAGCCAGCGATACGAGGAACTTTTCTCCTCCGGAAAGGGATCCAGCGGGTCTCAGGGCGTCAGTATCGCTGAAGCTGTCCATTACGGCCAGATCCAGGCCTCTCTTTCTGGACCCGCCAGTTGCTTCTTCTGTACGCACCAGGCAGTATCGCCCTCCATGTGCCTTGGCGAGCATCTCGTTTGCCGCGTAGACGACCTGATCGAACATTACGCCGAGGACGTATCTCTTCAGGCCGACGCTTCTGTCACCTCTAAGCTGCAGTGCAAAGGCAAGGGCGTCCTCCGCCTCGGATATCTGCGAACTGAACTTGTCCCAGTCCTCAGACAGTTCCGAATGCATCTTCCTCAGTCTGTCAGCATCCGCCTGCAGACTTCCCTTCTCTCGCTGATACTCAGCGACTGCTCTGTCTATCTCCTTAAGACTCTTCTCTATCTCTTCAGCGTCCGGTTCTTCTTCTCTTCCGGATTCCTCTATAAGCGCTCTGCGGACGCTATCAAGCTCCTCTGCAGCCGAAGCGGACTCCTCAGAGGCCTTCTCACGCGCCGTTCGCGCTTCAGCCAGACTGATCCTGCTCTTCTCCGCTGCTTCAGTCAGCTCCGCTAGCCTTTCGTCAAAGGCTGTGATTTCATCAGCTATTATTTTGATTCTGCTCTTAAGCACCGCCAGACTGTCTATGCCTTCAATCATACCAGCCTTGCTGTCGGCGAGCGCTTTCTCCGCGCCGACCCTTGTTTTTTCGGCTTCTGACCTGCTTTCAGATGCCGCGTTCACATCATCGCGGACCTTCTCAGTGTTCTTTCTGGCCTTTTCCCACTCTTCACGTTTTTTCTGAAGTATTTCGTATTTCTCGTCAACCTGCGCACTGCTTACGTCATCTGCTCCCGCCTCGGCAGGCTTCGGGTGATGAGTGCTGCCGCAGACAGGACATTCCTCTCCGTCCTTAAGATCGGCCGCGAGCCTTCCGGCCGCTCCTCTCGCAAAGGCACCAAGAACCTCCTTATGCTCTCTGTCTGCGTCATCATATGCCGAGAGAGTCTTGTTTTCTTTCTTAACAGCACCTTCCAGCCGTTTCTCAGCTTCGTCAGTGTCGGCGCAAGCCTTGCGCCAGGCTTTATCCGCAATGTCGAAGGCTTCCTTGACCTTCTCGATGTTTGCGTAAATGTCTGTTTTCGCTTCGAGAGCGGCTTTTTCCCTGTTCAGTGTCTCCTTGTCCTCTTCTCTGCTTTTGTGCTCTCTGAGGCTGATTTCAGCCTTCTCAAGCTTATCTGAACGCCGTTCAAGCTCCTTTTCGGCTTCCTTAAAAGCGTTCTGCCGCCTGCTGAGCGTTGTTCTCAGCTCCTCAAGCTTTCCGGCAGTCTCTCTGTCCGCGAGAAGTCTGCCGCGTCTTTTATCGTAATCTGCCTCCGCAAAGGCTGCTTCAAGCTCTTTCAGCTTATCCTCGGTTCCTTTTATCTTCAGACTGAGTCCGTCCAGATTCTCGCAGTTCTCGCTTCCGAGTATGCTTTCGACACGCTCCTTCAGCGAATTCAGCTCGTCGCACTCGGCTTTCACCTTGTCGTGGTATCTGCGGGCGGCCTCCTCCCATCTTCCTGCTCCGAATATTTCAGTGAGTATCTCCCCCTTCTGTCCGGAGTCCGATTCAAGAAACTTCTCGAACTTACCCTGAGGCAGAATTATGACCTGGGTGAACTGGTCGTAGTTAAGACCTATGAGCTGTTCGGCTATTCGCGGCATATCGCTCTTGTTGAGCTTCTCCCTTATCGGCATGAACCGCCCTTCTTCATCCATCCGGCTGATCTGCTGCTTTTCGGACAGATTAATTCTCTTTTTTTCGAGACGGCGCTCGAACTTGTAGATGTTCCCGCCTGCCTCGAATACGAACTCGATAAATGTATCGTCTTCAGCTCTGCACCTGTTGCATCTCATTGACGCGAAGTCATTTCTCAGACCGCCGCTGGCTTTTCCGTACAGGGCCAGCGTCATGGCGTCGAGAATCATGGTCTTGCCGCTTCCCGTGTCGCCGCAGATGAGCAGCAGACCCTTGGATGACAGTTCCGCAAAATCTATATGTTCTCTTCCCGCGTAAGGCCCGAAAGCCTGAAAGTCAAGTGTCAAAGGTCTCATTGCAGTTCCTCCTCCTCTTCCTCATAGGCTTCCATGAACAGCTTCATCTGTTTATCGTCGGGTTCAGTCCTTATCACATCCATGCAGAAGCTCCTGAATATCGACGCGGGATCGCTCGCCGCGCGCTTCAGGTCTTCGGCGGTGATTGTTGCCTTTGCGCCTCCTTCATCGTAAGTCAGCCCGCGGCCCTCCAGAATGTTCGGATAGACGTCGCGCAGCGCCATCATCGTCTCTGTTCCCAGAAACTTGTCTGTCAGTTCAACGCGTACGTAGCCGTTTTTCACTTCGTCAGGCACATCGGCCTTCATTATTTCATCAAGAGTTCCCTTCAGAGTGTTTCTCTCGTGAAGCAGCTTCAGTGGTACAATCCGCCTGCTCATGTCAGCTGTGTCGATAATAGTGACCGACTTCTCCTGAGTTTCCTCTCTGCCGAATGAGTAAGGCATCGGCGTTCCGCTGTACCTTATGTTTCCCGCTATATCCTGAGGCTTGTGTATATGCCCCAGGGCAACGTAGTCAAAACCCTCGAACACATCAGCGGACACAGCTGACGCAAAACCAATCTCTGCTGTCCTGTCGCTTACGGATGTCTCGGCGTTCATAATGAAAGCGTGAGTCACGAGTATGTTTTTCTTCGACCTGTCCATGCTCTCCCTTATGGAGTCGCATATGACTCTCAGGGCCGATTCCGCGTTCGTGATCTCTTCCGCCTTCTCAGGGAACTCATACCTGACTCTGGCGGTGTCCGCCCACGGCAGCATGTAGATGTCCGCTTCGCCAAACTCCGCCTTCATGACCGGCCTTGTGAGCGTTCCCGCTATGTACAGCCCTGAACCGGCTAGAAGTCTGCTGCACTGGGACAGTCTTTCGGCTCCATCGTGATTTCCCGCAATGACAACAGTCTTTGCCCCGTCGCCGGAGCAAAGACCTGTTACCGCGTCATCATAAAGTTTTATGGCGCCGCCGCTGACATTGGCTCTGTCAAAAACATCGCCCGCGATCAGCACGACGTCGATTTTCTCATCTCTTACAATCTCTCTGATCTGATCGATGAAGAAAATCTGGTCTTCGGATATGTCGACACCGTTTACGAGCATTCCGAGGTGCCAGTCGGAAGTGTGAAGAATTTTCATTCCGTTTCCCTTTTATCCTCTCCAAGTATCCCCATTATCTGTCTCTTGTATTCCATAAACTCGTCGGTAAGATCATAACCGTGTCTTTCGCTTCTCGGTGTTCTGATTTTTACTTCCGATCTGATCTCACCTGGTCTGCCGGTCAATATGTAGATACGGTCCGATAACAGAATCGCCTCGTTGATATCATGGGTGATGAATACCGTCGTCAGGTTTATCTTTTCCATCACGTCCAGATACCAGCGGTGTATCCTGCCTTTGGTTATAGTATCAAGGGCGGAGAACGGTTCGTCAAGTAAAGCTACGTCATCCGAGAAAAGATATGTTCTCAAAAGCGCCGCTCTCTGCCTCATTCCGCCCGAAAGCTGCTTCGGATACATCGTCTGCGTTCCCTCAAGTCCGAACTCCTCAAAGTATTCCGAGGCACGCGCTCTGGCTTCGTCACGCGACGCACCGCGGATGATCAGCGGCAGAGCCACATTGTCCTCTATTGTCTTGTACGGCAAAAGCAGGTCCTTCTGGAGCATGTAGCTTATGCGTCCCGTAGTTCCTGTAATGTCCTCGCCGTCAAGCAGAACCCTGCCCGAGTCCGGGGTATATATTCCGGAAATGCAGTTGAAGAGCGTGGTCTTGCCGCTGCCTGAAACTCCAAGCAGGCAAACAAGCTCTCCCTGATCCACCGAGATTGATATGTCCCGGATGATCGTCTCGTTTCCGAAGCTCATTGTTATGTTCTGTGTTTCGAGTTTGTGCATTTCGCGAGTTGGTCTTTCCCTCTATCTGACAGGAAGATAATCGTTTGTGAAACCTGTGTCCATAGGAATTTCAGCGTCAGACAGTCCCTTATCGTTGATGAACTGATAGAACGCGTTCCAGCGGTTTGCGTCAATCACGCCCCACTGTGAAGCTTCAGCCTGGTACTGGTCGGCCAGATACTTCTGGCTTGCCTTTGCGAGTTCCGGCTCGATCTCAGGATTCGCCTCGACCAGAATCTCCGCCGCTTCTTCAGGATTTTCTATTGCGTATTCGTATCCCTTTGACACAGCGTCAAGGAATTTCTTCGCGGTGTCAGGGTTGTCCGCGAGGAATTCATCATTTGCGATGATTACCGGTGAGTAATAATCAAAAGCGTCGTCGATGTCCTTGAACGCAAAGTAGTTGATGTCGAAGTCATCGAGTTCAGCTTTGACTCCTGCCCATCCGTAGTAAACCCAGATGCTGTCGACCTGTTTGTTCTTCAGAGCCGCCACTTCGTCGTCGATTGTCTCGGGAATCATTTCCACCTTGCTGAAATCTCCGCCGTCAGCCTCTACGCACTCCTTGAGTATCGCCTGCTCTATAGGAAGCTCCCATGTGGCGTATGAGTGGCCCTCCATCTCCTTAGGGCTGGTAATTCCAAGGTCTTTATCGGACATAATACCCGACAGGTTGTGCTGCAGAATAGCCGCGACCGCTGTCAGCGGCATGGTCTTTTTCTGTCCCGCAAAAGCAGGAACGAGGTAGTCCTGGAACGAAACGCCGAACTGGGCCTTTCCTGAAGCTACCATGGTTTCAGCACCGTTGTCAGGCGGCTGAACGACCTCAACTTCCAGACCCGCGTCATCAAAGTAACCCAGCTTTTCCGCCACATAGATTCCCGTGTGGTTCGTATTCGGCGTCCAGTCCAGCACAAAAGTCAGCTTCGTGGAATCTGTCGGTCCGTTTTCATCGCTCTGCTCCGAACTTCCGCAGGCGGCCAGGCCGAATACCATCATGACTGCCGCCGCGGCAAATGCCGTAAGTTTCCTAAACATGTTTATTGTCCTTTCTTTTTTCTGTCTGATACTTCATCTACCCTCTCCCAAGGCATGCACTTCTTCTGAAGTACGCTTACCAACCAGATCAGGATCAGGCTGATTATTGATATGAGGAAGATGACCGCAAACATCTTGTCATATGCGAATGATTTTTTGACTCTCGTCATGTAAACGCCCAGTCCTGCGAATCCTCCCAGCCACTCGGCGAGAACCGCGCCGACGACAGCGTAGGCTACGGTTATCCTGAGTCCTGAGAAGAAATTAGGAAGCGCGTTGAAAAACTTGATGTGCCTGAATATCTGCCATCTGGTGGCTCCCATTGATCTCATGAGATTGATGGCGTCCTTGTCCGCCGATCGGAATCCGTCGAGAACTCCGATGACTATCGGGAAGAACGTGATCAGGATGATAAGTATGATCTTAGGCATCATCTTATATCCAAACCAGAGCACAAGCAGAGGCGCTATGGCCACAGCCGGTATGGTCTGCGTCAGCACTATGAGCGGATACATGGCCTTGTAGGCTGGATCCCATCTGTCCATCAGAACCGCCGCGGCGTATCCGATCGCCACGCCCATCAGTGTTCCGAGCACCGTCTCAAGAAGCGTGACCTTAAGGTGGGACATTAGCAGTCCGAAATCGCTAATGAACGCCTCAACTGTCTGCGCCGGTGACGGCAGCATGTAGTTCGGCACGACTTCAAACAGCGACAGGCATTCCCAAAGGACCAGTATGGCCAGAAGCGTCGCTATCGGGTATATGTTATTCGTGATACTTGCCAATCTTCTTCTCAATGGAAAGTACCTCTCCTTCAGGCTTGTAACTGACCTTGATGTATGCCGCGACAGAAGGCGCTCCCGCCTTGATCGCGATGTACTGGCAGTTCTTGACTATATCCATCAGTTCGTCGTATGGACCCTCTATAGTCGTCTCAAAAGGTCCGACGTAATAGTTGTAACCCTGTTCCGCAATGTACGCGATAACCTCATCGACAATGCGGCAGAGTTCTTCGTCATCAGGTGCCTGAGGCAGTGACTGAATTGCTACACTTGCTTCCATTTAAGCTTTCTCCTTTCTTTACGCGTCTGCTTTTGCTTTAAGCAAAAACAAACGCTCCAATTAAAAGGAGCGTTCAGAATTCGTTTATTCTGCTTCCCTACGCCGGTATTATCCGGGTCAGGTATTGAGGGTATCCGGGCGGACCCGGGCTCTCAGCTTTCGCTCCCCTAGCTTTCTTTGTAAGTATATCATCTGATATTACTTAGCGCAACTGTCTCCGTCAAGCAGATCTGAGTACTTGCAGCACTCTCCGGCGTACGGACAGCCGACACACTTATTCCCCTTTTTCTTTTCCCTGACAATATATCTCACTGCGAAGAATACGACTGCAATGACCGCTATTATCGCTATGATTGTTACTGCCATATAATCAACCCCTTTCTGTTGCCTTTGCAGCAAACTCTATGCCGCGCTTGCCGCCGCGCCTGCGTGAAGCGAGTACTTCTCGACGAAGTGCGCGCGGATCTTTCTTGAAATCATTATTACTACGAAGATCATGACCAGAATCGCTATCGCGCCCGGAACAAATCCCGCCGCCAGATGTCCTGCAACAACCAGAGTTCCGATCTGGTTGATCAGGAATGCGAGAGTGTAGCCTGTGCACATCTGAAGGCCTATTGCGCTCCAGAGCCATCCCTTGCTCTGCATCTCTGAGTTCATTGCGCCGATTGCCGCGAAGCATGGCGGTGTGAACAGATTGAAGAAGAGGAATGCCATTGCGCTGACTCCGGTAAGACCCATTGTCACAGCTACTGTATTGGCGTCGCCCGTCATTGCCAGTTCTTCAGTATCGATGAATCTCGTAAGACCGTATACTACGGCCAGAGTTCCTACAACGTTCTCCTTGGCGATGAAGCCTGTAACTGCCGCTGCCGCAAGCTGCCATGCTCCGAATCCGAGAGGGATCAGCAGGAACGCGAACGGAGTAGCTATTGTTGCCAGAATCGAAGTGTCTTCCATTCCTTCAGGCACTACCTGGAATCTCCAGTTGAATGACTGAATGAGAGTAACTACCAGGTTGCATACGAGTATGATTGTCGCTGCCTTGATGATGTATGCCTTTGCGCGTTCCATCATTGACCAGAACGCTCTCTTCAGGCTTGGCGCTTTCCACTTAGGCAACTCCATGATGAAGAATGACTTTCTGTATTTTGCTCCTGTTACTGCCTTTACGAGAAGCGCGCCGAGGAATATGAGCATCAGTCCTGAGAAGTAGCTGACGAAAGTTACCCAGCCTGCTCCTGCGAAGAATGCTCCGGCGAAGAGTGCGATTACAGGAATCTTTGCTCCGCATGGGATGAATGTTGTCAGCATTGCAGTTGCTCTTCTCTCACGTTCGTCCCTGATTGTTCTTGATGCCATGATTCCCGGAACGCCGCATCCTGTGCCGACGATGATCGGAATGATGGATTTCCCTGAGAGTCCGACTCTCTTGAAAATCGGGTCAAGCACAGCGCTCACACGCGCCATGTATCCGCAGTCTTCCAGGAGAGCGATCAGGAAGAACATTACCATGATCAGAGGAAGGAATCCTACTACGGCGCCTACGCCTCCAATAATTCCTCCGCCAATGATCGTTGTGAGAATTGCAGGGCTGTTTTCCATGGCTCCTTCCACGAATCCCTGGAACATCTCGATCCATCCGACGAGCCAGTCAGCGATCCATGTTCCCAGATATGTCTGTGAAATGGCGAATACGCACCACATTACCGCGGCGAAAATCAGTATGCCCGCTACAGGATTTGTAAGAACATTGTCGAGCTTGTCTGACTTTGTAGTTTCGCTGGATACTATCTTTCTCGTCTCTACCGCTTTAACGATATCGTTTACGAATGAAAAACGCTTTCTGTCCTCAGCATCTACAGCAGCCTTGTCTGTCAGATCTATGTCCGCCTGCACATAAGGCGCTTTCTGGCCTTTGCCTTCCAGAGCGATTGCCGTCTTGGCGACTTCAGCGACGCCGCTGTCGTTTTTATTGGTGGATACTGTTGTAATTACCGGACAGCCCAGCTTTTCAGCGAGCCCGGCAACATCTATCTTTGTTCCTTCTTTCTCGTTTATGTCACTCTTGTTGAGCGCGACAACTACTGGAATACCCAGCTCCAGAAGCTGTGTTGTAAAGAACAGGCTCCTGCTGAGATTTGTGGCGTCCACTATGTTGATAATAGCGTCCGGATGTTCGTCTCTGACGAACTCACTCGTGATGCTTTCTTCAGGTGTGAACGGCGACATTGAGTAGGCTCCCGGAAGGTCCACGGCGGTTATATTCTTACCGCCTGTGTATGAGCTGTCAAATGGAGCTTCTTTCTTTCCGACTGTAACGCCGCCCCAGTTGCCGACTCTCTCATTTTCACCCGTCATCAAATTGTACATTGTTGTTTTACCGCTGTTCGGATTACCGGCAAAAGCAATTCTCATATCTTTTTCCTCCTTCTATGAACGAAGTGTATTATTTTCTTCCTCAAGCTCCACTGCCGAGGCCAGAAGTTTGTCAAAACTGTATCTTCCGTCTTTGATGGCGACAACGCAGCCCTTTTTCTTCTTTGAAATGAGCGTTACCGGTTCTCCGGAATAGCACCCGAGTCTGAAGAGGAATGCTGTCATCTCGTCATCGTCTGTGTTTATTTCCTTGACTATATAAGTCTTGCCTGCATCGGCTTCCAGCAAATTCATTTTCTCTGCCTCCATAAACATTTGCACCCTTTTTCCTCCTTTGTTTATCCACACTGATTTTTCAGTTCTGTGTTCCGTTTTAGTTAGATTTGACTAATTTTTGTTAGCCCTTACTAACTCTATTACATTGTAGTTAGGGCGCCCTAACTTGTCAACCCTTTTCTTCTCCGCAAATAAAAATGGCCGTCATCTGACGGCCACTTCGAACAACCCGTGCCGGTTGCAGTAATAATACAGTCGTTTCGTCAGCCTGATCTTAAATCGGGCTTCCGCCGGTCCCTCCGGATAAAGCTTTCTTATCTCACATCCGTCGTTCTGAACAGATGCGATGAACGAAATGTAATGTGTTTTTGTCATCTCATGATTGATTTTTACAAAGTAATCGTCCTCGACCTTTTCAACGCTGACGGAATGTTCGTCTTCCGCGGGCTCTGCCTCCAGTACAGGGAGCGTTATTCCGCAGCAGCTTATGACTGCCTCTCCCGTTGCGTAAATCACGTTTCCGCATACCGGGCATACATACAGTCCGGCTCTGAGCATGTTGGATGCTTTATTTGTGTTGATCACATCCTCACCTGAAAACAATTCTATTACAGAAACCCCCAGCGCCTCAGCAAGAGGTTCTATAAGCGTGATGTCCGGGTAACCGCGTCCTGTCTCCCATTTGGAAATCGCTTTGTCACTGACGTTCATTATTTCCGCCAGCTGCTGCTGTGTTACTTTTTTCTCTTCGCGCAGGCGCTTTATCATCGCGCCGGTAACATATTGATTCATGTTAGTTTCCTCCTTACGCGATAACATTAATACACTCGTGCAAAGGCATCAACCTACGCTCCGTAGAGCGCTATGTCCTCCAGAAATGATCTGGCTTCTTCAGCGCCGCCGCAGGATCGGAAGCTTTCGGATATTCTAACCGCATTGTCTTTGTATTCCGGTTCATGAATAATCTGCTGCAAAGCCTTCAAAACATCTTCCTCAGAAATCGACTTCAGTCTTATGCCGGCGCCGAGTTCTTCAACACGTTTTGCCACAGCATCCTGCTCCGGAGTCTGCGGGAACAGAACCAGGGGAACCTGATAATACAGGCCTTCTGAGGCGGAATTCATACCGCAATGGGTTATGAACGCGTCAGCAATAGAGAGAACCGCCATCTGGTCCACTGACTCGTATATTTGAATGTTATCAGGGAAATTGTCAAAGCGCTCAGGATTTGTTCCCATGGATATGACAACCTGCCAGTCCGTCTGTCCCAGCACATTTATGCAGTTCCGGTAGAACTCCCTGTTTTGATTGACCGTTCCCATGGAAATATAAACAAGCTTATCTGACTTCTTTTCCATGGGCTCGACGACAGGTCTGATGGATGGTCCTATGAAATGATACCTGTCGGAGAATGTATCTGAACACGGCTGAAAGTACTTCGACGTGTATACGATGGTGTTTGTATCATTATCATTCTGCACTATCTCAAGCA